>Ga0070741_10006251_pt1 | contig 25742 bp, 25 predicted proteins | sample Coa_R1_4_FD_66440 | JGI IMG/M metagenome (GOLD analysis project Ga0070741, IMG submission 66440) | Surface soil microbial communities from Centralia Pennsylvania, which are recovering from an underground coalmine fire - Coalmine... | ecosystem: Environmental > Terrestrial > Soil > Unclassified ... | reverse complement strand
ACTATTCCCTACCATCGACTCGACAAGCCCTTCCAAGGTGAGCTATGACCGTCCAACGAACGCTGATACACCGTCACGTTGACGTCAAAATATCGTCCAACGAACGCTGAGATTCGCCCAATCACCAGTCACCAATTACCGTTTTGCTGCCGTCATCTTCAGATGAAGATGATGGCTCGGGTCGATGCTGTCCTCGTCGAGCGGGGTGGCGGCGCTGATCGGCTTCGCGGGCCGGGCGAGGATCTCGCGCACGAAGTTGGGCAGCGCGAACACGCCGCGGTGGGTGGCGCCGTTGTAGTACCGGAGGTCTTTCAGCCCGCGCTCCCGGATGCGGCGCTCGACTTCCTCCTCGGTCAGCGCAAGCGGATCGGTCTCGTCGGAGGCCGCCGCCATTCCCCACCAGGTGCCGTATAGCGGGACGTACACCAGGTACGGCCGCACGATGCGGAACGCCTCGCGCAGCGAGCTGATTACGCGGTGATAGACGTTGGGGCGGGTCACCGGCGAGCCGAGGTGCATCGAGAACACGCCTTTCGGCCCGAGGATGCGGCGGCACTCGCGCAGGAACTCGACCCGGTACAGCGCCTCGGCCGGGCCGAACGGGTCGGTGAGATCGAGCATCATGAGGTCGAACCGGTCGCGGCAATTCTCGACATACGCCTTGCCGTCCGTGATCAGCACCTGCAGCCGCGGATCGTCGAAGGCGCCGCGATGCACCTGCGGCAGATGCTGCCGGCAGAAATCGACCACGACCCGGTCGATCTCGGCCATGACGACCTCGCGCATGGACTTGTACTTGAGGTACTCCTCCGCCGCGCCGCCGTCGCCGCCGCCGATGATGAGCGCGCGCGCGGGCTCGGGATGCGCCACGCCGCCGGGGTGGATCATGTTCTCGTGGTAGAAGAACTCGTCCCCGTCGGAGGTCATGAAGTAGTCGTCGATGCGCAGCGCGCGGCCGAACTTGACCGTGTCGAGCACTTCGATGTCCTGGAACGGCGACTTGACGTGTGCAATGCTGCGCGAGGCCCGGACCCAGAAGCCGAAGCCTTCGTTGAGCTGCTCGATGAGGTAGAGGTCGGCGCCCTTCCCGGCCATGCCCCGCATCCCTACAGCCGCTCGACCGAGTGCACGGCCTCGTGCGCAGGCTTGAAGGTGCCGAGCAGTGACCGGTACAGCTTGCGCGCCTTGGGACGGTTGTCCTGCGTATAGCTGCAGACGTACACGTCGACGGTGACGTAGCGCTTCTCGGGCCAGGTGTGGATCGACATGTGCGACTCGGCGAGCACGATCATGCCCGTGACGCCGCCGCAGCCGCCGAACTGGTGGAAGTAGTGCCCGACTGCGGACAAGCCCGCCGCCTCGACCAGCCCGAGGCAGTGCTTCGTCAGCAGTTCGGAATCGACCAGGAAGCGATCTTCGCACCCGCAGTCGTACAGATCGCCCATGACATGGAGACCCGGGGTCTCCTTGACCTTCTGAAGCGTCTCCGCCTTATCGACCGGAAGAACCTGCTTCAGCTTGAGATTACGCATCTCACTTTCCTCCCTCCGTAATGCGGTGCTCCTCACCGGAGCCTCGCGTTGCGTCGAGGACGCGTACCCAAACCAACCGATTCCCGCTGAACTGCCTCTCGTGCCAGCCCGACTTTCTCAAGGTCGGATTTCGCTCGCCGCCGTGGGTTCAGCGACCCAGCGGCCGGACGGAGACGTCTGCTCACTCGCCGGCCAAAAACTTGCGCTGCACTATACGTTGTGCAGCAAGATTTTCAAGTGGTTTTTGGGAATTTGTCGAGATTTTTTTGCGCTCGCGCGCGCCCGGCCGGGCTCACGACTCGTCGTCGGTCGCCAGCACGCGAGTCAGCGCAAGGTCCGGCTCCGCCGCGAGCAGATCCACCCCGCGCGCGGCAAAGGCGAGCGCGGCGGCGAGCGGGCGCCGGTCGCCGCCGTGATCGAGCGCCCATTGCGCCTGGCGCGCGAGCAGCAGCAGGCTGAAGCCGCGCCCCAGAGTGAGCGCGAAGCGCCGGGCGCCGGCCTCGAGCGCGTCGTCGCGGGCGGCGCCGAGCCAGCGGCCGGCGGCGGCGAGCGCCGCGCGCGCGGCGCCGGCGCAGCCGGCGAGCCGCGGCTCGCGGACGGCGGAAGCCAGCGTGGCGGCTTCGACTTCGAGCGCGGCGAGCGCCCGGCCCGACGCCACCGCCCGCAGCGCGTCGAGGGAAAGCACGTTGGTGGTGCCTTCCCAGATCGGGAACACCTGGGCGTCGCGCAGCAGCAGCGGTATGCCGGTGTCTTCCACGTAGCCGGCGCCGCCGAAGGATTCGATCACCTCGGAGAGCACCGCCACCGACTGCCTGCCGGTCGTCAGCTTCGCCACCGGCGTGAGCAGCCGCAGCAGCTCGCGCTGCGCCTCGTCCGCCTCCCCCGCTTCTTCCCTGCCGAGCAGCTCCACCACGGTAAATGCCAGATGGAAGGCCGCCTCGAATTCCGCCTGCAGTCCGGCCAGCGTGTCCAGGTGCAGCGCCTTGTCGGCGAGGCTGGCGCCGAACGCGACCCGCCGTCGCGCGTAGTCGCGGCCGAGCGCGAGTCCCCGGCGCATATAGGACACCGCGCTCACCGCGTTCCAGGTGCGGGTGATATTGAGCATCGGCGCAATGGCGCGTACGCCCTCGGCGAGCCCGGCCACCGGCTCCGCGATCGCGCCGTCGAGCGTCAGCTCCGCGGTGGGGACCTTGCGGGTGCCCAGCTTGTCCTTCAACCGGTGCACGACGATGCCGTTGAGCCGCCCGTCCGCGCCGCGCGTCTCGAGATAGAACAGCGCGAGCCCCTTGCCGCCGGGCGGATTGCCCTCCGGCCTGGCGAGCGTGAGCGCCATCTGGGACGTCACCGCCGAGGTGAACCACTTTCGTCCGTGCAGCCGCCAGATCCCGTCCGTCCGCCGCGCCACGGTCTCGGACAGCCCGACGTCGGAGCCGCCGGTGGACTCGGTCATCCACTGCCCGCTGGTCCAGAAGGCGCCGGGGTCGCGGCTCAGCAGATGCGGCAGCGCGCGCTCGGTCAGCGTCCGGTTGCCGGAGAGCGTCAGCGCCTTCGCCGCGCCGTCGGTCATCGCCAGCGGGCAGGAGTAGAGGTCGGTGGCGGGCGTGAACAGGTAGACGAGCGCGAACTGGTGGATCCGGGAATGGCGGCCGTGGCTGCGCTCGTAGGCGGCGGCGATCAGCCCGCGCTCGGCGGCGAGCCGCTCCGCCTCCCGCCACAGCGGGGAAACTTCGACGACGTCGATGCGGTTGCCCCAGGCATCCCAGGGCGTATGGCGCGGTTCGTTGAGCCGGTCGGCGAGCTGGAAGCGATACAGCTCCCCGCCCGCCAGCTCCCCCAGTTGCACCAGCTCCGGCTCGATCGCCTTGCGCACGTCCGCCGGCAGCGCATGCGCCAGGTAGCCGCGCAGGACGCGGTCGTCGGTGTACTGGTTACGCAGCTCCGGCGGGGATTGGACAAATGGCACGGCTTGGGCTCGGAACGGAGGACGACGGACGAAGGACTCGGTGCGCGGTGCTCAGCTCTCAAGTCCTGAGTTCTGAATCCTTCGTCCTCGGTCCTCGGCCACAGCGCGAGCGGCCGTCAGATGCCGCCCATGCACAGGTACTTCACCTCGAGGAACTCCTCGATGCCGTACTTGGAGCCCTCGCGGCCGATGCCGGACTGCTTGACGCCGCCGAAGGGGGCGACCTCGTTGGAGATCAGCCCGGTGTTCACGCCGACCATGCCGGACTCGATGCCCTCGCCCACCCGCCAGACGCGCCGGATGTCGCGAGCGTAGAAGTACGCCGCCAATCCGAACTCGGAGTCGTTGGCCATCGCGATGCCCTCCTCGTCGCTGCGGAAGCGGAACAGCGGCGCGACCGGGCCGAAGGTTTCTTCCTTGGTGACCTTCATCGAAGTGTTCACGCCGGTCAGCACTGTCGGCTCGAAGAATAGCCCGCCGAGCGCGTGCTTCTTCCCGCCCACCAGCACCTTCGCGCCTTTCGCCACCGCGTCGCCGATGTGCTCCTCGACCTTGGCCACCGCGTTTGCGTCGATCAGCGGGCCGATGTGCACGCCAGCCTCGGTGCCGCGACCCACCTTGAGGGCCTTCACCTTTTCGGCGAGCTTGGCGGCAAAGGCGTCGTAGACCCCGTCCTGCACCAGGATGCGGTTGGCGCAGACGCAGGTCTGCCCGGCGTTGCGGTACTTGGAAGCCATCGCGCCCTCGACCGCGGCGTCCAGATCCGCGTCGTCGAACACCAGGAACGGCGCATTGCCGCCCAGCTCGAGCGAGATCTTCTTGATGGTCTGCGCGCTCTGCGCCATCAGCACCCGCCCCACCTCGGTGGAGCCGGTAAAGCTCAGCTTGCGCACCGTCGGGTTGGAGGTAAGCTCGGCGCCGATTTCCTTTGCCGGGCCGGTCACGATGTTGATCACGCCCTTGGGTACGCCTGCGCGCTCGGCGAGTTCGGCCAGTGCGAAGGCGGAATACGGGGTCTGGGTCGCCGGCTTGATCACGACGGTGCAGCCGGCGGCGAGCGCGGGCGCCGCCTTGCGGGTGATCATCGCCGCCGGGAAATTCCAGGGCGTGATCAGGCCGCAGACGCCGACCGGCTGCTTGATCACCACCAGCCGCTTGTCGGCCTGGTGCTGCGGGATGACGTCGCCGTAGACGCGCTTCGCCTCCTCCGCGAACCATTCGATGAAGGAGGCGGCGTAGGCGATCTCGCCTTTCGCCTCGGCAAGCGGCTTGCCCTGCTCCGTGGTCATGAGCAGCGCCAGGTCGTCCTGGTTGGCCATCATCAGCTCGAACCATTTGCGCAGGCATGCGGCGCGCTCCTTGGCGAGCCTGGCGCGCCACGCCGGCAGCGCCGCGCTGGCCGCCTCGACGGCGCGGCGGGTTTCCGCCGCTCCCATCTTCGGGATGGTGCCGATCACCGAGCCGTCCGCCGGGTTGGTCACGTTCACCGTCGCCTTGGAGTCTGCATCGACCCAGGCGCCGTTCACGTAGCCCTGCTGGCGGAAAAGCTTCTTGTCCTTGAGCTGTAGCGCGAAGTTCGCGTCGAGGGGAGCGTTCATGGGTGCCTCCAGATACGGGCTGAGAGGGAGGGGGAATTATAGGCCCCCCAAAATAGGTGACTGGTGAACGGTGATTAGTGATCACCAGTCACGGTTTTTCAGAACGTGCCGGGATACGCTCCGCCATCGATCAGGAAGTTCAGCCCCGTGACATAACCGGCGTGGGCGGAGCATAGGAAAGCGCAGGCCGCGCCGAATTCTTCCGGCGTGCCGAAGCGGCCGGCGGGAATCGCTTTGCGGCGCGCGTCGTGGACCTCTTCGAAGCTCTTGCCCTGCATCTCGGCCGCCGCCTTGCTGCGCTTGGCGAGCGTTTCGGTGTCGAATTGTCCCGGCAGCAGGTTGTTGATGGTCACGTTGTGGGCGACGGTCTTGCGGGCGATGCCGGCGATGAAGCCGGTCAACCCGGAACGCGCGCCGTTGGAGAGCGCGAGGATATCGATCGGGGCCTTTACGGCGCTGGAAGTGATGTTGACGATGCGCCCGAATTTGCGCGCGATCATGCCATCGACCGTCGCCTTGATCAGCTCGATCGGCGTGAGCATGTTGGCATCGACGGCCTTGATCCAGTCCTCCCGCGTGAATTGGCGGAAATCGCCCGCAGGCGGTCCGCCGGCGTTGTTGACCAGGATGTCGGGGTTCGGACACGCAGCGAGCGCGGCCTTGCGACCCTCCGCCGTGACAATGTCGGTCGCGACCGCAGTCACCTTGACTCCGGTCGCCTTGCGAATTTCGTCGGCGGTTGCTTCCAGCGCATCGCGGCCGCGGGCCACGATGGTCAGGTTGACGCCTTCGCGCGCCAGCGCAAAGGCGCAACCCCTGCCCAGCCCCTTGCTCGCGGCGCATACCAGCGCGGTCCTGCCCTTGATGCCAAGTTCCATGCCCGGTTCCTCCTGTGCAGTTTTTCGGATACCGCAAAACGAAGGCGCGTATGGTGAAGGAGGCGTCCGCGCTTTGCAAACCGGCGACACGGATTTCTTTTGCCCTATAATCCGGCCGCTCTCCGTACAAAGAAAACAAATGCCGGTCGCAGTCATACGCTTCTGCACCGCCTCCTTCGTCGCGGCGCTTGTTTCGGGCTGCGCACTGGGGCCCGACAAACGCGATCCCTTCGAGCCGATGAACCGGAAGATCTACGCGTTCAACACGGCGGTGGACAAGGCGGTGGTGAAGCCGGTGGCCCAGGGCTACGTCAAGGCGGTGCCGGAGCTGGTGCGGCACGGCGTTACCAATTTCTTCAACAATCTCGGCACAGTCGGCACGGCGCTGAACGATGCGTTCCAGCTCAAGGGCGGCAAGACGGCGGTCGACATCATGCGCTTGGCCACCAACACGGTATTCGGCCTCGGCGGCCTCATCGACGTCGCGACGGAGCTCAAGGTCCCGCGCAACAACGAGGACTTCGGCCAGACGCTGGGCTACTGGGGCGTGAAGAGCGGACCGTATCTCGTCCTGCCCATCCTCGGGCCGAGCGATGTGCGCGACACCGTCGGACTGGTGGGCGTGGACCTGTGGGTCGATCCCGTGTACTGGGGGGTCGACGATACCTACGTTCAATGGACGCTGTACGGCGTGCGCTTCGTCGACACGCGCGCGAATCTACTCGAAGCGGAAAAATTCCTGGAGCAGGCGGCGATCGACCCGTACAGCTTCCTGCGCGACACCTATCTGCAGCGCCGCGATTATCTGATCCACGACGGCAAAGTCGACTCCGGCGTACTCACCCCTGCCGGAACGAAACAGAAGTCGCTGCGCGAGCTGGAAGAGGAAGACCTGCGCGACAACGAATCTCCCGCGCCGGCGGCGCCGGCTCCTCCTGCCGCACCAGCCCCGCCGGCAGAAACGGGCCCGGCTCCGCAGCCCACACCAATACCGCCGCCGGAGCCGGCGCCTGCTCCGGAGAAGCAGTGACTGGTGAAAAGGCAGGACTCAGGACTGAGGACTCAAGTCCAGGGACCCAAAGAAGAGATGCGTGGTTTTTGATTTCTTTTCTGTCTTACTCGGGCCCGAGTCCTTCGTCCTCAGTCCTGCTCTTGCCAATCACCAATTACCAATCACGAATCACGGCCCTTTCCGGGCCGTCGTGCAAAGGCCGCGGAAGCGACTACAATGGAATCGGGAGGTGCGTTCATTATGATCGCGAGGTTCCGTCCGCTGCCGTTCCTGCTCGGCTTTGCCGGCATGGTGGCATGCGCGACGGCGGTTGCGCATGACGGCGATTCGCCCGACAGCCGGACCGGCGGCGCGCGCGGGTCGCCCTACCCGATCCAGGTATTCGAAGGAGCGGCCGGAAGTTTCGGCCTGAGCCCTTTGAAGGGCTGGGGCGAAGATCTGCTCGTCGACAAGCGGGTCGGCAGCTACCGCTTTACCGACCTCTTCGCGGTCGAAGGCACGCAGACCAACCTCTCGCTGCCCTCGAGCGGCTGCCGCAACGACCCACTGAGCAAAGACCTGGCGAGATCGTGCTCCGGCGCCGCCTGGAGCCTGTCCGGCGTGGCAACGCTCCCTCAGGGCTTTTCCGTATACGGCAAGCTCGGCCTGCAGTACTTGCAAACCAACGGCATGCAGGATCGGCCGTTCAATCGCGCTTTTCCGCAGGAAGTCGGGACCAGCTACGGCATCGGCCTGAGTTACGAGTTCCGGAAGGACTGGTTCCTGCACGCGGAGTCCGAGCGCTTCAGCGACATTGCCGGCGGCGTCGGGCTGCGCCCCCCGGAGGGCGGCCCGCTCGATTCGAGCGTCCATTCGATCGGCCTTTCGATCAGATTCTGAGCGGCGGCCCAGAATCTGGATCGGTGATTGGTGAAAGGCAGGACGCGGGACTGAGGACTCAAGTCCAGGTACCCAAGAAAGACACGCCTGATTTTTTGTTTTCTTATCGGTCTTACTCAGTCCCGAGTCCTTCGTCCTCAGTCCTGCTCTTGCCAATCACCAATTACCAATCACCAGTCACGGGCTCACGACGCGCGTTGCACGCGTGTCGTGAGCCATATTCCCCCGAAAATCAGCGCCGCGCCCGCGAAGTGATAGTCGTACAGACCTTCGCCGAGAAAAATCCACGACAGCGTCGCCCCCCACACTGGCATCAGGTGCACGAACAGTCCGGCGCGGTTCGCGCCCACCTCTGCCACGCCGCGGTTCCATAGCCGATAGGCAATGATCGAAGGCAGCGTGGCGTAGTACAGAAGCGTGCCCACGGTTCGCGGCGTCACCGCGAAACCGCCGCGCACATCCAGCTCCCACAGATAGAACGGCAGCAGCAGGGGCAGGCTTACCAGCAGCATCGCCGCGAGCAGGGCGCTCGCCGACAGCTCCGGCGGACGCCAGCGCAGCACGATCGTATAGAGCGCCCACAGGAACATGGCCGCCATCAGCAGCAGGTCACCGCGGTTGAAACGCAGTCCGGCGAGTACTGCCGGATCGCCGCGCGCCAGGATCGCAGCGACGCCAGTGAAGGAAAGCAGCACGCCCGCCACCTGCCGTCCGGTCAGTCGCTCGCGGAAGACGAGCCACGACAGCAGGATGATCAGCGCCGGGATCATGGAATTGAACAGCACGCCATTGGTCGCCGCGGTGTACTGCAGCGCGATGTAGCACATGGTGTTGAACGCGCACGCCCCGAGCGCGCCGAGCGAGGCCAGCACGAAGAGATGTCTCTTCACGATCGCCCGCTTCTCCCACAGCTCGGGCAGCGTCACCGGCAACAGGAGCGCCGCGGCGAGCGCCCAGCGCCAGAATCCCATCGCCACGGGAGGAATCTCATGTCGCATGGCGCGCCCAAGCACCCAGTTCCCCGCCCACATCAGGGTGGTCAGGACGAGCAGGAAGTACGGCGAGGAACGAAACGCGGCACGGCGGGTCGATGTTGTTCTTGTCATGAATGGAAGACTGTGACTGGTGACTGGTGAAAAGGCAGGACTCAGGACTGAGGACTCGAGTCCGGGGACCCAAAGATAGAGATGCGTGGTTTTTGTTTTCTTTTCGGTGTTACTCAGGCCCGAGTCCTTCGTCCTCAGTCCTGCTCTTACCAATCACCAATTACCAATTACGAATCACGGGTCTTCAGTTGAGCCGCGCGGCGTTGCGCTGCAGGTCGATCATCCGCCGGCGAACGTCGTCCGCGTCCGCGCAATCCGGCGCAAGCTCGAGATAGCGCTCGAAGTCGGATATGGCGGCGCGGAAGCAGTCCAGCTCCTGGTACAGCATGCCGCGGTCCCTGATCTCGGCCGCCTCGGTGGGGGCGGCGGCCACGATCCATTGCATGATGTGCAGCGCGTTGTCCGCCTCCTGGCGGCGCAGGTAGATCGCCTTGAGGTTGCGCAGCATGCGCAGCAGGATGTTCTTCTTGGTGGCGGCAACCAGCATCGCGGCGATGATGGCGCGCGAAACCTCGCCCCCGCGCACCTCTCGCAACCGCCGCTGCAGGTCGGGAATGCCGAGCGAAATGCCGCCCGCGTACGGGTCGAGCACCACCATGCCTTCGGCGAGCCTGCACTTGACCAGGAAATGCCCCGGAAAGCACACCCCCTGCAGCGGCAGGTCGATGCGGTTGCCGACCTCCATGTACAGCAGCGACAAGGTGATCGGAATGCCCAGCCGGCGCTCGAGCACGTCGTTGAGGAAGCTGTTGCGCGGATCGTAGTAATCGTCGGTGTTCGGCCCGAAGCCCAGCTCGCCGAACAGGTACTGGTTGAGCGCCAGGATGCGCCGCGTCGGAGCGGCGTCCGGGTCCACCTGGCTGCGCAGTCCGACGCCGATCGCGTCGATGCGCTCGAGGCAGCTCTGGACGTCGAGATCCGGATACCGGTGCGAGGCGACCAGCAGTGCCGCCTCGGTCAGCGGAATGACCTCCTCCGGGCCGCCGAGGATCCGCGTCAGCCGCTCCGCAGGCGGGACTGTCTGCGCCTCCGGATTCGGCTGTAAGACGGTCACTCAGGCGTCCTGTTTGGCCGGTACCGGCGGCAGGAACAACGCCGCGACTTGAGGCTTCTTCTTCTGTTGCGAGGGAACGGGCGCGGGCGAAGCCGGCGCCTCGTAGGGACGGGAGAACAGCGGATCGACGGCAGCCGCCTTCCGTTTGTCCGGCGCGCGGCCGAATGCCGGCGGCTTCTGCACCGGAAGCTCGAGCTTGGTGAGCTTTTCGATTGCAGCCAGCAGCTCCCGGTCCTCGGGCGTGACCAGGGAAATCGCTTCGCCGCTGCTCCCGGCGCGCCCGGTCCGGCCGATGCGATGCACGTAATCCTCGGGATTCGCGGGCAGGTCGAAATTCACCACGAACGGAAGTTCCTCGATGTCGAGCCCGCGCGCCGCGATGTCGGTGGCGACCAGGATGTGCACCTTGCCATCCTTGAAATCGGCGAGCGCCTGCATGCGCTCCGTCTGGGTGCGGTCGCTGTGAATCGCGGCGGCGGCCACGCCGTCCTTCTGCAGCTTGTAGGCGAGCCGGTTGGCGCCGATCTTGGTATTGCAGAACACCAGCACCTGGCGCATGCCGCGCGCGCGGACGAGGCCGGTGAGCACGTCGCGCTTGGAGTGGGCGTCGGTGCCGTAGACGGTGTGCGTCACCATTTCGGTGACCGCGTTGCGCGGCGCGACTTCGACGTTGACGGGATCTTTCAGCAACTGTTTCGCCAGCGCCCGGATCTCCTCGGAATAGGTCGCCGAGAACAGCAGGTTCTGCCGCTTCGGCGGCAGCATCGCCAGGATGCGCTTGATGTCGGGCAGGAAGCCCATGTCGAGCATGCGGTCGGCCTCGTCCAAGACGAGAAACTCCACCGCGTGGAACATGACCGACTTGCTCTGGATGTGGTCCAGCAGCCGTCCCGGGGTGGCGACCAGGATCTCGACGCCCTGACGCAGTTGCGCGATCTGGGGATCGATCGGCACGCCGCCGTAGATCGACGCCGACCTGAGCGGAATATATTTGCCGTAGATGCGCACGCTCTCTTCGACTTGCGCCGCCAGCTCGCGGGTCGGAGCAAGGATGAGCGCGCGCACCGGATGGCGCGCGGGCGACACGCTGGTGCTGGCGTGACCGGCGAGCCGCTGCAACATCGGCAGCGTAAAGCTCGCCGTCTTGCCGGTGCCGGTCTGGGCCGCCGCCATTACGTCGCGGCCGAGAAGGATCGGCGGGATTGCTTTTTTCTGGACCGGCGTGGGCTCGGTGTACCCCTGGTCCGCTATGGCCCGCAGCAACTCCGCCGCCAGGCCCAATTCCGAAAACTGCATCGATTCGACTCCTGCGTCGCGCGAGCGCGCAACGCTCAATGTCCCGGCGCCGGCGGCTTCCGTCCGCGCCGCGACGGGACGGTGCGCATACTATCAGAAACCGTGCCAATTCAGAGACATTTCTGGTGCGGCAGGAAAAAGCCGCGGGGTGCGCGGGTAAGGCTTGGTGCAAAGGGCCGCACGGTAGAATACGCCTTGGCGCGCCCCGGTAGCTCAGTGGATAGAGCAGCCCCCTCCTAAGGGGCAGGTCGCACGTTCGATTCGTGTTCGGGGCGCCAGTCACCTGCGAGGCTGGGTCCTTCGCCCAGCCTTATTTTTTTCCAGCGCCGCGAATGCGTCCCCGAGTCTGCCATAGCCGCCGCCTAATGTGAGGGTATTGCCGTCGAGGCGGATCTCGTCCAACCGCGATTGAAGCTTTCTGTCTTCGAGCTTGGCGATTTCCAGCGGAGCGTCGTTGCGCCGGGCCTGGTGTTCCCGCGCCCGGGCGCGCGGCGTCTCGTCCATCGGCAGCAGCTCCTTCTGAACGCTTCATACGTGCGGTTGAGCGCCTTGAGAGCAACATCGAGATCTCGGGACCATTCTCGCGATTGGCCCGCTGACCGGGAAGGATCATGTGCAGGACATTCCGCACAAGTTGAGAGTTCCGAACCGCACCCATGCCTTTGAGTTTCCATCACTCAAAAGGAGGAACGCACATGAATAGGAAGCTGATGTTCGCGCTCGCGGTTTTGGGTTTCTTACTGGTGAACGCGCCCCATGCGTTCGCCGACGTCAAGGCGGTGGTCACCAATGAAATTCCTGCGTCGACGGCGGGCACTGCGTCGGCGTCGCACAGCAATTACCTCGATGTGTTCTTCCTGGATTAAGAAAGTCCCGAGTCCAGGAATTACATAATATTCGAATCGCTCCGCCTTCCATGGTGAGTTCGCAGAGAATAAGACAGTTTCATGCCTTCGATTCGCCCCGATCGAGTACGGCCATCGCCGCTCAAGGCGAGGCGTTGCAGGGACCCGTGGCGTAGATCTTCCAGGAAAAAGTAACCCTCGAATACGGATCGTAGGACCAGCGAATGCGCAGAAATGCCTGCTGGCTTCCGGGGCGGGGCGCCTCCTTGACGCTGGCCGACGCACCCCCGGGACCGGTCACTTCATGCGAAAAATCGTAGTGGTCGAACCGGTAGCCGTTCAACAATACACGCCCTGCCTGCACCTCGCCGGAGCCCGTCGCGTCGGCTTCGTTTTCGGGTTCAGTCTGGTTTCCCGATTCGACCAGCACGGTGTGCACATACGACGCGACGATGGTCGTCGGCTCGGCAGGGCGAAAATGCACGATCGCCCGGTCCCCTTGGAACTCCTCCACGGGCACGCTGCGGATGCCGGATTGGGAGGCCGAGGACTGCTCGCCGGGTTTCGCCAGAAACTCGCGCAATACGCAGTCTCCGGCCCGGCTCGCCGCTTCGATCCGGACCGCGCCGTTGTCTACCCGCACCACGGACGCTTGGGACCCGCCGCCGACATTGTCGAGAACCGTCACGGTCGGCGAAGCGGTCGCCGGGCCGCTCGATGTTGCGCACCCTGCAGAGAGCAGGCCAAGCCCGACGATCAGGGCCCACGCCGCGCCGATCGGCGTTTCGGTCGTCATGACGAAGAGGCTCCGTCCTCAATGCGATGACGGTTCTTTCGACTGGGCGTCCTGGGGCGACTGGGGGCTCCGGGACGACGGGGCGCCCGCGGAAGACTGTTCGCTCTCGGGATTCAGGATCACCGGCAATCCGCCCTTTCCCGCCCCGATCACGATGACCTTGCTGTTGGGCGAGGAGGCCAATTTTTCGGTGGCGTCGATCCCCTTCCATTCCAGCAGCATGTTGCTCAATCCCTTGCTGATGATCTGCTGGTAGTCGGCGATTCCCGCCGCCTCGATCCTCTTGCGCTCCGCCTCCTTCCTCTCGCGCTCCAGCACGAAATCCATTTCGAGCGCCTTCTGCTCCTGTTCGAGCTTGCGTTCGATGGCGGTTTGAACCATCGCGGGCAGCCGCACCTGACGGATGAGAATGCTGTTGATGCGGACCGGCTTGCCCTCGTTCTTCCTGGTCACTTCGGCGAAGATCTCGCGCTCCACTTCCTCGCGCTTGGTCGAGTAGACCTCTTCCGGACTGTATCGCCCGACCACTTTCCGCGCCGAGCTCCGCAACGCGGGGGAGATCAGCACGTTGTAGTAGTCGGTTTCCACCTGGGTCTTCAACTGGTACAGCTCGCTCGGAATCGGCTGGAACAGCACGGAGGTGCTGAGCGTGACGGTGAGCCCGTTGTTCGCCAGAACTTCGAGTTCTTCCAGGCGCTGCTGTTCACGCAAGTCGACCTTGTAGACCTCGGCGAACGGGGACACGACGTGAATCCCTTCCTGCAGCGGCGCCCTCAACGTGCCTTGCGTCGGCGTCCACTCGACGCCTCCCATCCCGGTCGGGATGGTGGTCGTGCACCCGGCCAGGCCGATCAAGCCGATCGATACCAGCATCGAACCGGAAAGCGTTGCGCGCGGGAACCGGGTTCCCCCCTCCTTCTTGGTGCGAGCACTTGGCTTCATCTCAACCTCCCATGAGTTTGACGGTGGTATGTTTCCCGTCGCCGCCTCGTCGAGCGCAGCAGGCGCTTTCCGTCCTGCGCTCCCTTTCTCGTCAATTCCCGCGACAGCGATCGTGCCGGCAGCCCTGCAGCCGGCGCGACCGGAGCAGGCGGCGATCGAACAACCCCGGATTTCTTCAGCCCTCGTATCCACTGCCGGCGCGCAACTTTCACGGACTCCTCCGCGCACCGCCCCCGCCTCCGAGCCAAACCCTTGGCTTTTGCGCCGAGGATTCGAAGTCCATTCGACCTATACCGCGCTCCGGGGGTTCCGGCGCACGGCGCGCCGTCGCTTCGATCGATGCCTGACGCTGTGCGAAGCGCGCCGCCCGACGCGACATGGGTTGCAATCTTTAACCGAGGACGATTTCAATCCGTAATGGAAGGAACCGGACAGCGGGCGCGACGCTCCCTTCACCGTTCGCGAGCCGGTTTCGGCCTGACGTGTTTTCACTACAAATCGGTGGGGAAGCACTGACACCATCTCTGGGGGTTACCCGATTGCGCCGCGGTACTGCCGAAAATACCCTGTCCAAAGGCGAAGGCCGTTCAACTTGGCGGCGGTCACGCGGCGTGCAGGCAACAAGCGGCGCCGATCCGGCGCCCACGCGAGTGTCCCCTTCGCCTGAAGGAGGCGAGCATGAACACGGTGCAGAACGGAGTATCGCTTTTTGCCGGCGATCGGCACGAAGGCGAGATCACCTGCCACAGCGAGGCCGGACGCCTGAACGCGGTCAAGCGCTACGGCATTCTCGACACGCCGCCGGACGCCGTATTGGATCGGGTGACGGCGCTTGCCGCGCGCCTGTTTCAGGCGCCGATCGCGCTGATCAGCATCGTCGATTCCGACCGCATCTGGTTCAAGTCCCGGCATGGCCTCGAACTGCCGCAGGTGGGGCGCGATGCCGGTCTGTGCGCTTCGGCCATCTTGCAGTACCTGCCGTGGATCGTCACCGACGCCCGCACCGACCCCAGAACGCGCGCCAATCCGCTAGTCACCGGCGCGCACGGGCTGCGCTTCTACGCCGCCGCGCCGCTCACCACGACGGACGGCTACAACATCGGGACGCTGTGCATCGCGGACAGGCATCCGCGGGCATTCGACGTCGTGCAAGCCGGCATCCTCCAGGACCTGGCCTTCTTGGTCATGCACGAGCTGGACCTGCGCCTTGCGATCCAACGCATGCCGTCGACGGAGCAGGCGCTGATGGAGCGCATGCAGACGGAGAAGCACTGGGCGGAGTACATCGCCAGACACGATGCGCTGACCGGCCTCGGAAACCGCGAGAAATTCGAGGAGGATCTCTCTGCCGAACTGAGCGGCATCGCGCGCCACGGCGGGGAGCTGTGCGTGATGTTGGCCGATGTCCATCATTTCCGGCACATCAGCGATCGCTACGGATACTCAGTCGGCAACGAAGTGCTCGTGCGCTTCGGGGAATTCCTGCGCACCCGGGTCAGGGCGATCGACCGCGTGGCCCGCGTGGACGGCAAGGCATTCGCCGTGCTCATGCCGCACACCGGACTTTCCGAGGCGATCGCCACGGCAGAGCGTCTCGACGCCACGCTGGAGGACAGGCGTCTCGGCCCGCTGGCGTCGCTGGTAGTCAGTTTCGGCGTGGCGAACCTGGAAAGAGGAGAGAGCAGCGAGTCGTTGCTGCATCGTGCCTACGACGCGCTGTCCCGGGCCAAGCGCTCGAGGCGCAACAGGATTGCCGCAGCCGATCACGGTGCGGTCGTTCTATCCTTTCCGAACCGCTGACACGCACGCAATCGGTCCCCGATCTGCCTGTCGCGTTCGCCGATCGATGGCACCGCGTCGATCGCGCGCGCGTCGCGCACGCTCTGCCCGCCGCCTGCCCGGGATGAGTCGGCGCGGTCCATAACGCCGACCAAAAAAAGAGCTGACGCGGCGAAGGGAGGTGCGCCGCGCCAGCTACACCTGCGGAGTGATCCGCAGGAGAAGCCGCGCAAAGAGATACGCCATCCAGAATCGGCTCGCGGGCTCAGCCGGTCCGATTTGCGCCGGGAGGAGTGTTTCGGCACGGAAGGATTGAGTAGCGCGTCGCTCCAGCGGCATTCATTGGGTGTGTGAACCGGGGATATCCGGAACGCATGACATGGCTGTCAGCTTAGGCGACCGGGGCCGGCTTCGTAATCCGTTGCATCCCTGATATTGGGCGGGGTTCATCCCGGCCTCACTGCCCGGATCATCGCGTACGATCGCGGGCGATGCGGCCCTTCCTGGAATGTCGCGCGGCACGCAGAGCGCTTTTAAGGCAGCGCACGCAACCATCACGACGCACCCGGAAAGCAAGCCCGGTCGGTGCAGCTGAGCGCGATCTATTTATTGCCTGTGTCTGGAGTCGTCGTACCGGGTGTGCCGGGAGGCGTCGTACCGAGCATGCCCGGAACCGGCGAGCCCGGCATGCCGGGACCCATCGCACCGGGCATACCCGGCGCCATCGGACCGGGCGTGCCGGGAGTCATCGCGCCAGGCATGCCGGGAGCCATTCCGCCGGGCATGCCGGGAGCAGGCGCTCCGGGCGTGCCGGCAGCCGGTGGAGCGGCGGCGGCGGGAGCATACGTGAACTTCCAGTCGCTGTATTTTTCCTTGCCCTCGAAGTCGGCGTCGACGTCCTTGAAGCCCGCGGTCTTGAGCGGCTTGTCCTCCGACAGGCTGTAGACGCCGACGATCCCGTCGCCCGGTCCTTTCACGAGGCCCCACTGCGTTTTGCCGGTCATGGGATCGGCGTAAACGCGGCGCAGGTAGCGTTGCGTGTTCGGGTAGCGCGAGTCGAGCAGCAGGTCATCGAGCGACTGCGGAAAGCTGTTCGCGCCGCCGGGTGAGCGCTCGTAGTAGTTGCCGATGGCACGGCGGAACTGGTCTCCGACGAACAGCAGCTCGCGCTCCCGCTGGCGCTTCGATTCCGTGTGCCAGACCACGCCGGTCGCGGCCAGTGCGATGCCGATCAGCGCGACGAAGAACAGAAGACCGAGATAGGTAAAGCCGGCCGGAACCGGGCGCAAGGCGCGAGGCGCGAGGCGCGACGAGACCCGCCGCGAGTCAATCGATCCGAATTTATCGCGAATCGGTCGGCTCCCCCGATTCTCACCATTGCGAGTATTGCGTGCCATCCTGTGCCGTGCCCGGCGCCCCGCTTTTCACGTCAAACACGTTGCCCTTGTCGGTTTCCGTCGGCGGCACCACCGTCCAGGTCGTCGCGCTGTCGGTGATCGGATCCGGCGGAATGTTACGCAGGTACTTCTTTTCCACCAGGTCGTCCAGCGACTCCGGGTAGCGGTTGTGGTCGCCGTAGTATTTGTCGATCGCCTCGCGCATCTGCGACAGATCCTGCTTGAGCACGGCTTCCTTGGCGCGCTCGGTGCTGTGAAAGTAACGCGGCAGGGCGATGGTCAGCAGGGTGGCGATAATGGCCATCACCACGAGAAGCTCGATGAGCGTGAAGGCGCGCGCGAAACGGCGAAGTGCGATTCCCGGCGGAGCGCCCGTCTTGCGCAACGCCTCCGCGGACCGTCTTTGGGGAGTCATCGGGCGCAAGCCGCTCGATGCCTTCTTCTTTACCACTTCCGATACGGAACGCCGTTCAGCCCCACCTCCTCCGACTTGGAGTACACGTCGAACACGTCGTCGCCTTCACTCGGTTCGTCGGGAGGGCTCGCGTAGCAGCGCTTGCCCCAAGTCTCCTCGGCCGTATCGGATTCGGGGGCAAACGGATCGCGCGGCAGGCGGCGCAGGAAATAGACCTTCGGCTTGTCGGGCTTCTTGATGTTTTCCACGCCGTCGACCAGGACATGAAGGTTCGGGGGATAGCCCGACGCGTCGGCCTTCTTTTCGATGGTGCCGTCGTCGGCGGCCTGCTTGTACGCGTCGATCGCTTCACGGATCTGGCGCAGCGCGGTGCGCAGCTCCTGCTCCTTTTCCCGCTGCGCGTTGAGTTGCACGAGCGGCATCGCGGCCGAGGCGAGGATCGCCACGATCGCAACCGTGATCACCATTTCGATGAGCGTGAACGCGCGCAGCCGCTGCGCGTGGTGATTGGTGACTGGTGACTGGTAATTGGTCTTGTGGAGCGCGTGCACGCGGTCGATGTGATTCATGAGCAGGTTCGAACTACGCTAATCACCAATCACTGATCACCGGTCACGGTGACGTTCTGAACGTCACGGTGTGATATTCACCGTCACCGGCGCCGGCGCCGTGAGCTGCACCGGTTCGCCCGCCGGACCGGCGCCGCCGGAGATGCTGCCGATCGAGATCTGCGCCGGGCCGGATTGGCCTGGTAGCGCGTGAAAACGTACGCTTGCGGTCCCCGATACCTCCAGCGGCACACGCCCGGGCGAACCTTGGGCGCCCACCGCCGCAAGCTTGCCCGGGTCATACAGCAGATCGACCTGCACGGCTCCGGTCGTGCCGGTCGGGACGGACACGGCGACCGCGAAGTCGCTCCCCGCAGGCGCCTGCAGCGGCGCCGACAGCAGCAAAGTCTGCGCGCCCGGCGCGCCGGCAGGCGGGGCCTGGACACCGGGCGCCTGCCCGGGAACCGGCGGTTGCGGGCGCGGCGGCTGCTGAATGGGAAGCGCGGTAGGCATGGCCGTAGGCAGACGCAACGGCGCGGCGCCGAGGCTGCTCTCGGTACCCGAGGCGATTTCCAGCGCGGACGGCGGCGGGCGGTCGAGGTTGTGCACCACGTACGGCGTGATGAGCAGCACGATCTCGGTCTTGGTGCGCGAATCGTTGTTGTTGGTGAACAGCCGTCCGAGTATCGGCAGGTCGGCGAGCCCCGGCACCTTGTCGGCGGTGCGCTGATCCTGGTCCTGGATGAGCCCGGCGAGCACCTGGGTTTCTCCGTTGGCCACCCGCAGCGCGGTCGCGGTGTTGCGCGTGCCGATGCGATAGGTGACGGTACCCTGCGGCGACGTGATCTGCTGCACGATGTTGCTCACTTCCAGTCCCATCTTGATCGAGACCTGGTCGTCGAGGGAGACGACAGGCTCCACGTCCAGCTTCAGGCCGACGTCGAGATACTGCACGGATTCGGACACGCCCACGTTCGCGGTCGAGGTCGTCGTGATGACCGGAACCTTGTCGCCGATGTGGATCTTCGCCTTCTCGCGGTTTTTCACCCGGATGCGCGGGTTGGCGAGCAGGTTGGTATCGCTGTCCTGACGCTGCAGGTTGATGATGAAGGCGGGATCGGTAACCTTGAGGTTGACAAGGCCCGCGTTGCGATTCAGCCATTCGCTGAGCGTGATCTGGCCCGGCGTACCCGCCGCGCCCTCGACGCCGGCCGAAACCTCCGTTGGATATTGCGCCCCGAGATTCTGCAGCTTGGCGCGCGTAACCTCCAGCACCTCCATCTCCAGGACGACCTCGGGCTCGGCGAGGTCCTGGGCCGCGATCAGCTTCTCGGCGATCCGGATCGCATCCGGCGTGTCGCGCATGACCAGCAGGTTCAGCCGTTCGTCGACGAACACGTCGCGGGTCTTCACCACCGTCTTGATCATGTTCAGCGTCTGCTTCACGTCGGCGTTGCCGAGGTAGAAGCTCCTCACCACCAGCTCCTGGTAATCGCGCACCTTGTTGGGCAGGTTCGGGTAGACCAGGATCGTGTTCTCGTTGAGCACCTTCTTCGCGAGCTGATTGGTCACCAGCAGGAAGCTGAGCGCGTCTTCTATGGAAGTGTCGCGAACGAAGATGGTCACGCGAATGTCGGGACGCACGTCGTGATCGAGCACGAAGTTGATGCCGGAGGCGCGCGACATGACGTCGAACACGCTCTGCAGCGGCGCGTCGCGAAACTCGAGCGTGACCGGCTTCTTGTAGGCGGCCTTGAGCTGCGGCTCGCCCGCCGCCGGCCTGGCGCGCGATTCCTCGATCTTGCGCTGCAAGGCCTGGGCGTCCTTCTGCGACGGGTTCTCACGCAGGACCGCCTTGACCTTTACCAGCGCCTCGTCCGGATTGCCGGCGTCGAACGCCGCCTGCGCCTGCCGAACCGCGTCGCGCTGGCGAAGTTCGGCCTCTGCCGCCTGCAGCCCGGCTTGCGCCCGGGCGCTGTCGGGATTCAGCTCGAGCGCGCGCCGGAAAGCGGCGAGCGCGCGCTCGACCTGGCCGAGCTTGCGCGCTTTTTCGCCCTCGTAGAGCAATTGGTTGATGTACAGGTCGCGGCTGCGCGCGTAAAAGGTGCGCAGCGCCTCGTCGTCGGGGTGCGCCTTGACGCCCTGCTCCAGCCGGTAGATGCCTTCCTCCACCCGCCCCTGCTCGATGAGCCTGCGGCCGTCGCGAAGCGCGGTGTCGCCGCCGCAGCCTGCGACGAGAACCAGCAGCAGGAGGAGCGCCTGTTTCCTCACCGCCGTTCTCCGATGACGATGGTCTGGCGCTGGTTGAGCGGCAGGTAGGTGAGCGTGATCGCGCTTTCCGCGATCTGGTCGACCCGATACAGCGAATCGATGGTGTCGCCCTCGTGCACGACCAGGTTGCGACTTCCCTGGCTCAGGAAGACGGCGAGATCTTCGTCGGACGTCATCCTGCCCATATAGGTAAACGGCAGCGGCGGCGCGGTCGGCGGCGGGGGCGGCGCGGCGGCGGCCTGCATCGCCGCTGCCGCCGCCGCTGCTGCCGCCGCTGCCCGTTTGGGTTTCGCCGCGCGCGGCGCCGCCGTCGCGAACGGATCCCGGGACGCCGCTTCCAGATCGCGGGACTTGAGTTTTTCGAGATTGACCTGCGGCGCTTCCTTGCCCGCCGCGCCAGAGCGCGGCGGCTTTGCCGCTTTCGGCGCAGCGCTCGCCACCGCCTTCGACGCGTCGACCAGCTCCGTGCTCTGCGGGGCGCCATTGTCCCGCACCCAGGCGGCCGCCGCGAGCGTGGCGGTCAGCAACCCGCCGAGCAGCAGCCAGCGCCGCCGGGTGTCGAGTTTCATATGGCCGCCCTCAGGAAAACGGTGAGCCGCAACTGCGCCTCGATCGTCGTGGGGCCGCCCTTGTCGCGTTGAAAGCCGATCCCGTCCAGCGCGAGTCCCGGCATGTCGCGCATCGCCTGCGCCAGGAAGCGCCGCACCTGCGGATAGCTGCCTTTCACCGGCAACACGATCTGATAGCGCACCAGCTTGCCGGAGGGATCGGGCAACGGCCGGTATTCCCCGCGGTCCAGGACCAGTCCTGCGCTGCGCGCGGCGGCGTGGAGGCGGTGCACCACCTCCGGCGCCTGCGGCGCGGATTGCAGTTTGCCGTAGAAGGCGGCGAGCTGCGCATCGGCGCGCAGCGGCTCCTCGACCGGCGCCTGGTTCTCCGGCTGCGCCTCCAGCAGCTTGAGGCGCTCGCGCAGTACCGTGACTTCGGATCGCAGCGGCATGACATTCGCGAAGAAGAAGCCGGCGGCGAAGATCGCCAGCGCGACGCCGGCGAGCGCGCTCCAGTTCATGGCGCGCACCACGCGCTGCAGGCGCCACAACGCCAGTCTCAGCGCTGCATCCATGACGCAATTACCGTAAACCGCAGCGGGCGCGCCCCGGCGCGCTGGTCGCGCAGGTGCTGCAGCAGATATACCTGCGAAAGCTCACGCTGCCGCTCCAGCCGCCCGACGTATTCGAACATCGCCTCCGAATCCACCGCCTCGGCGCTGATCTGCACTGTGCCCGACTTCGCATCCGGCGCGATCCCGAGCAGCGCGACCCGCTCCGTGGTCGCGCCTTCGAGCGAATGAAACAACCTCTCCCAGGGCAACGCGAGCTGATCGATCACCTCGTTCGCGCGATGGATTTCCTGCTGCATCGACTCGTCCACGTGCATGCCGACCGGAGACAATCCGTGGACCCGGCGTTCGAATTTCGCCGCTCGCGATTCGAGACGCTGCGCTTCGTCCTTGAGGTCGGCATGCAGCGACAGGACCATGAACGCGGCCGCCACGCCCGCAGCGAGCACCACCACCCCGCCGAGGGAGGCGCGGTGCGCGGTGCGCAGGAAATCGAGCTCGACGCCGCGGATGGTCATATTCCGCACATTGCCAACACGAGATCGGAATCGGCTTTGGCCGCCCGCGCCCGCGGGGCGAGCTGCTCGACTTTCAGCCCGTCGGTTTCCACCGCGATGTCGCCCAGGGTCGCCAGAAACACCTTGTGGTTGCCGCCGGCCGACAGGAGGAGCCGCTCCTGCTCGAGCACCTGCGCCAACGGGATCGCGGCGCCGTTCAGCGGGCGGGCGCGCACCGAACGCCACTGCCCGCCGGAAATCCACGCCACCAGAAGACGCCCTTGTTCCGCGGCGACCAGCCAGCCGTCGGCTCCGATCTGGCGCCGCCATTCGTTGAACTGGGCCATCAATGCCGGCTGCACCGATACCAGCCGCAGCGCGGAAGCTGCGACCGCGCCGGACGCCGCGTCGATCAGCGCCTGGTCCGCGGCCGCGCACAACCTGCCGGCGCCGGTGGGCGCCGGGCTCATCACGATCGCCCACTCGGCTGCCGCCGGACCGAATACATGGACAAACCGGGTGCGTGCGTATTCCAGCTCCTCCGCCTCGGTAACCAGCTCCGCGCTCCACGGCAGCACGGCGTAGCGGACGAAATGGCTGGACAGGATGAGGGTGGCGTCGCCCTTGCCCACGTTCGGATGAGCGAGAAGATCGCGCAGGGCCTCCACCGCCCCGCTCCAGTTCGCGCGCCCCGCGGCCTCAGGGCAGGCAACGCACTTGTGGTCGATGACGCGAAGCTTCGGTCCGCGCGCAAGCCGCACCATCGCCACCTGCTGCGGCGACAGCGCGATGCGCACCCGTTCACGCCACGAAAGTGACACGGTTGACCTCCTCGAGCGTCGTTTCCCCGCGTGCGACCAGATCGAGCGCGGCTTCGCGCAGCGTCCGGGTGCCGAGCTTGCGCGCGGCCTCCTTCACTGCACGCGGAGGCTGGCGCGAGCTGACTAGCTCGCGCATTTCGTCGTTCAGAATGAGCGTCTCCGCGATCGCCTTGCGGCCGCGGTACCCGGTGCCCCGGCATTGGCCGCAGCCTTTGCCGGCGCGGAACCGCCAGTTCCCGACCTGCTCGGCGGCAAGCCCGGACGCCGCGAGCAGGGCCGCCGCGGGACGTTCCTCGACCGCGCAGTGCGTGCAGGTGATCCTCACCAGGCGCTGCGCCGCGACGCCGTTGAGTGCGCTGACGAAGCTGTACGGATCCAGCCCCATGTGCATGAAGCGGCCGATCACGTCGAAGACGTTGTTCGCGTGCACCGTCGTGAAGACCAGGTGCCCGGTCAGCGCCGACTGCACCGCGATCTGGGCGGTTTCGGAATCGCGGATCTCGCCCACCATGATCTTGTCGGGATCGTGGCGCAGGATGGACCGCAGGCCGCGCGCGAACGTGAGGCCCTTCTTTTCGTTCACGGGAATCTGCAGGATCCCCGGAAGCTGGTACTCGACCGGATCCTCGATGGTGATGATCTTGTCCCGGCCGTTGTGGATCTCTGACAGGATCGCGTACAGCGTGGTGGTCTTGCCGCTGCCGGTCGGTCCGGTCACCAGCAGCATGCCGTAGGGCTCGTTGGCGAGCTTGCGCAGCCAGGCCACGGTCGGCTCGTCGAAGCCGAGCACGTCCACTCTCAGTCCGCGGAATTCGTCGGCCAGGGCCTGCTTGTCGAGAATGCGCAGCACCGCATCCTCGCCGAAGATGGACGGCATGATGGAGACGCGGAAGTCCACCTCGCGTCCCTTGACCCGCACCTTGAACCGGCCGTCCTGCGGAATCCTGCGCTCGGCGATGTCCAGCTCCGCCATGACCTTGACGCGCGACACGATCTGCTCCGCCATGTCCATGCCTTGCGCCATGCCCACCTGGTTCAGCACGCCGTCGATGCGGTACTTGATCACGAGCCCGCTGCCGGTGGATTCGAGATGAATGTCGCTCGCACCCGTCTTCAATGCATCGTAGAGCGTGGAGTTGACCAGCTTGACCACTGGGCTCGCGTTCTCGCTGATCGTCTTGAGCGACAGGTCCTCCACGTATCCCCCGGCGCCGGAGGTGCTGTCGTGGGCCGAAACCACGCCGTCCATCGCCCGCATGTCCTCTTCGACCCGGACGAGGTAGGCGGCGATGTCGTCCCGGTGGGCGAGGCAGAGCACGAACGGCTCCGAAATCCGCTCCCCCGCCCAGGCCTGCAGGTCGAGCGCGAACGGGTCGCCGATGACGAGCAGCAGCTCGCCCCGCTCGTCGCGGAACGCCACGCATTCGCGCGCGGAAGCCTCGTTGTACGGCAGCACGTCGAACGCCGGCGCCAGCTCGTGCAGCCGCTGGATGGGGACCGCAGGGAACTTGAGCGCGGCGGCGAGCGCGACGGTGAATTCCGCCGGCGGCAGCTTGAGGTTTTCCTCCAGCACTTCAACGACGCGGCGTTTCGCCGCCTGCGCCTGCGCCCGCGCCTCGTCGATGTCGGCGACGGTCGGGATTTCGGCGTCCGGCAAGCGGACTTCGCTGACCGCGTTCACTGGATGCTCCCGGCCAGCTCGAACACCGGCAGATACATCAGGATTACGATGGTGCCGATCACGATGCCGATGAATGCCATGAGCAGTGGCTCGAACAGCCGCGTGAACCATTCGACCCAGCGCGCGATCTCGTCGTCGAGGAAAGTCGCGATCCGGTCCATCATCTCGTCCATCCGGCCGCTGCGCTCTCCGACGCGCAACATCCGCAGCGCGACAGGCGTGGTCAGCCCGTGCGCGGACATCGCCTCGGAAATGGCGCGGCCTTCCCGAATCACCTCCCGTGCGCGCGCGAGGCTGGGTCGCAGCGCCGGCGCCAGCAGTCCGGACGCCATGTCGAGCGCGGCCACCACCGGCGTGCCGCCGCGCAGCAGCATGCCGAGCGTGCGATAGAAGCGCGCGAGCTGATACAGCCGCATGCGGCTGCCGATGGCCGGGATCTGCCACAGCTTCGCGCCGATCCAGCGCCGCGCCCCCGGCGTGAACGCGACCCGCACAGCGAGCGCCACGGTGCCCAGCCCGACGACCGCGACCGCGAGCCCGTGCGCATCCAGGAACTTGCCGAGCTTGAGCAGCAGTTGAGACATCAACGGCAGATTGCCCTGGATCTCCTCGTAGACGGCGCTGAACTTCGGCACCACGTAGCCCACCAGAAACAGCAGGACGAGCGTGCCGACCGCGATGAGCAGCACCGGATAGATCGAGGCGCTGACCACTTTCTTGCGCACCAGATCGAGCTGCGATTCGTAAGCGACGTAGCGCTTGAGCGCGTCGGGCAGGTCGCCGGTGCGCTCCGTTGCGCGCACGGTGGAGACGTAGAGCGGCGGAAAGGCATGCGGCAGCTCATGCATCGCCTGCGACAAGGTGCGGCCCTGATTGAGGCGCTCGCTCACGTGCTCCAGCACCTGGCGGGTCGAGCCGTGGCTTTCCTTCTCCGAGAGCGCCTCGATCGCCTCGACCAGCGGGAGACCCGCTTCCAGCAGCGCCAGCAGCTCCTGGGTGAACAGCGCCAGCGGAAAGCGGCTGCGGCGCCGGAACAGATCGAGATTCCACGACGCGGCGCGGCGCAATGACAGGACGGTGAGCCCGCTCGACTTCGCCTGCCGCTCCGCGTCGGCTTCATCGGCGGCGTCCAGGACGACTGACACCACTTCGTCCGGATCGCGCAGCGCTTTGACTTGGAATCTCATCCGTTACTGGGCGAATCTCAGCGTTCGTTGGACGATATTTTGACGTCAACGTGACGGTGTATCAGCGTTCGTTGGACGGTCATAGCTCACCTTGGAAGGGCTTGTCGAGTCGATGGTAGGGAATA
>Ga0070741_10006250_pt1 | contig 25746 bp, 26 predicted proteins | sample Coa_R1_4_FD_66440 | JGI IMG/M metagenome (GOLD analysis project Ga0070741, IMG submission 66440) | Surface soil microbial communities from Centralia Pennsylvania, which are recovering from an underground coalmine fire - Coalmine... | ecosystem: Environmental > Terrestrial > Soil > Unclassified ... | reverse complement strand
GCGAACGCCGCGTCCTTGTATCGCCCGAGCGCTTCGTACGTCTTGCCCATGTTGTAAAGCAGGCTGGGCGCGGGCGCGATCGCGTTCGCCTGCTGAAATTCGGCGAGCGCGGTTTCATATTCGCCGCGCTCGAACGCCTGCTTGCCGGCGGCGAAGTGCGCCTTGGCGGCTTCCATGTCGGGCGCCGCGGCGGCGATCGACGGGATCAAAAAGAAGAGACACGCAGCACAAGTGCGAAGTGTCACAGGCTACCTCCCTCCAACATATATCTCGTATCACGAATGACGCCCGCCGACGAGCGTTGACCAGGCAGCGACGACGGGTAAAGATCGGGACGTGCGCGTCTCCGTCGTTATTCTACTGCTCGCCGTCGCGGCGAGCGGGCGCGCGCAGGAGACGCCGCCTTCGGACGACGATCCGAAATCGACGATCACCGAGTGGCCGCCGAAGCCGAAGCCGCGGCCGCCGCCGCCGAAACCGAATCCGCCGCCGCAACCAACGCCGAACACGCAATCGCCGAATGCGCAAACGCCGAATGCGCAAACGCCGAACGCGCAATCGCCGCCGATCGTAAAACCGGCGCAAACGCCGAACGCGCCGGTAAAACCGCAACCGCAGCACACGCCGGCGCCGCTGGTCGGTTCGCCGTTCCGCGAGATCCCGGTGCCGAACGGCCAGAGCGTCGACACGGTGAAGGTCCCCGGCGCCGAGACGCAAACCTCCGCCGGCCTCGGCGAGCCGATCGTCGAGATCAAGATCGTCGACAACACCAAGACCGACACCGTCACGGTCGAGTACATCTCCGGCGCCAAGCTCGGCGAGATCCTCACCACCGAGTACGTCGAGAAGATCCGCCTCAACCTGATGTCGAGCGATCTGTTCAAGGACGTGCTCGTCTATTGGGAGCCGAACGCCGTCGGCAAGCTGGGCAACGGCGTGCGCCTGGTGATCTCGGCCAAGGACAAGCTGTCGTGGATCATCGCGCCGCTGTTCTTCTACTCGGATCGCAACATCGGCGGCGGCCTCGCGTACGGCAACGCCAACGTGCTCGGCCACAACAAGAAGTTCCTCGCGCTCGCGCAGTACGCCACGTCGGAGAAGATGATCTTTTTAGCGTTCCTCGATCCGCAGATTCACGACTCGCGGTTTTATTACCGCGTCGATTTCTTATTGAGGCGCGACAATATCGTCGAATACGCGGCGGGACATATCGGCAATCCGGCGCTCGAGCGCGCCACGGACGTCGACACCGTCGGCGGCGCGGCGCTCATCGGCGTCAACTTCACGCGCCGCTTTCACCTCGATCTGCGATTCAAGCTCTATTACGACCGCGTCAATCCGTCCGAGTGTTACAACACCACCAATCGCGACGGCTCGGGCACGCCCGACGTGGTGGCGCAGCAGGGGCAGTGCCGCCAGCCGTCGTCGTCGGGCTGGGACAACACGCTCACCACCAACATCGCGTACGACGGGCGCGCGAAGGTCATGGGCGTGCAGAGCGGGCTCCTGTTGCAAGCGAGCTGGCAATACGGCGCGTCGTGGCTCGGCACGCGCTGGGACTATCACCTGGTGAGCGCGTACGGTTTGTACGCGTGGCGGTTTTTCAAGCAGCACAATCTGTTGTTGAAGGCGGGATTCGACGTCTATTTCGATCCGCCGTTCAAACAAGAGGTGGAGGCGGGCGGCGCGCAGATGCGCGGGTTCTTGTATCGGCAGTTTCGCGGCGACACCGACGTGCGTTTGACCGCCGAGTACATCGTGCCGCTGTTCACGATCAAAGGGTTCTCGCTGCGCGCGGTCGGTTTCTACGACACCAACCTGACGTGGTTTCGCGATCTGCCGGCGCAGAACGGGCAGCTCGCGCGCTTCGTCGCGCACGGAAATGGATTTCGCGACTACCTGCCGGATACGCCGTCGGGGCTGGTGCGCGACTCGTGGCACAACGGCATCGGCGCGGGCCTGCGCATGTACCTGAGCGGCGTGGTGCTGCCGCTCGTCGGCGTGGACTTCGCGTACGGGCTCGAGTCGCAGTCGTTCCAGTTCTACCTGGCGCTCGGCGGCGCGCTGGATTGATCGGCCCCGTTTCCGCCTCATTAATAGGTGCTCGCGTTTGATGGGTTGCTCACGCCGGGGGCGGCGACTATGATGGCTAACTCGGCGATGCGTTTCTGCCCGTTTTGCGCGCAAGAGAATCCGGACGACAGCCGCGAATGCGGGCACTGCGGCAAGCGGTTGCCGGCTCCGCGGGTGGCGCCCGCGCGCACGCCCTCGCCGCCGCCGCTCAAGGCGCAGGCCGATCGAGTGGTCGCGCCCAAGCCGGCGCCGCGCTCGCGGCCGCTCACGCCGACGGCGCCGCCGCCGAACGTGCCGCCCACGCCGCCGCCGGGCGCGCCGGCGTCGAGCGCGCCGTCGATGCAGCGCGCCGACGGCGTGCCGGTGGCCGAGATCAAGAAGGGCGCTTCGGAGCCGACGCGTCCGGCGGTCGCGTCCAAGGTGCAGCCGCAAGCGCCGTCGCCCGCGCCGCCGCCGCAGCCGCAGTCGCTCAAGTCGAAGCCGGACGCGCAGACGCTCACGCCGGAGATGCCGCGCGGAAAATCGGGGACGCTGCTCGGGCTGCCCAAGCTCGACGAGGTCACCAAGGACAACGCGTCGCCGCCGGTCTCGCCGTCGAGCGCGGGCGACAGCGATCGGCGCACCACCAAGCCGCTGGCGGTGCAGACCGCGGCCGCGGCGGTGGGGATGAAAGTTTCGCCGACCGGCCCGACGGTGCCGAACCCGACCGGCCCGCGCAAGGCGGTGGCGCCGCAGATCTCGGCCGGCGATGACGGCAACACCGAACCGCAGCCCAAGATCGATCACAACGAGTTCGGCGGCGGCGACACGCGCGACGACGACGTCGACATGCGCGGCGCGATGGCGCACCCGATCCTCGATCCGCAGTCGGCCACGCCGGCGATCCCGACGATGGCGCTGCCGGCGATGCCGCCGCGTCCCGAGCCGGCGACCATCATCGCGTCGGTGCGCTACCTCGTGCCGGTGGCGCGCGCGGTGTGGGCGCGGCGCCAGGCGCAGAAGTCGATCCGCGAGCTGTTGCACGGCGATCAGCGGCTGCTCGATCAGGTGCTGCGCGATCTCGGACGCGCGGCGCGCGAGGAGAACCTGGTCGTGCCGGCGATCGCCGAGGAGATGAAGCGCGTGCGCACCGAGGAGGAGCGGCGCGCGGCGGCCGACCAGGCGATCCTCGACGCCGACGCGGCGCTCGAGCGCGAGCGCGAGCGCTGGAAGGGCGAGGAGTCGGAGCGCCAGGCGGAGATCGCGCAGCGCGACAGCGAGCTGCGCACGTCGGAGCAGGAGCTCAAGCTCAAGGGCGACGAGCGGCGCGTGCACGACGCCGAGCGCGCGCGCCTCGAGAACGAGATCCGCGCGGCCGAGAAGCGCGCCGCCGCCGCCGACGCGAAGGCGGCCAAGGCCGACGTCACGCCGCCGGAGAAGGGCGGCGGGCCCAACACCGCGGCCAACGCGCGCGCCGAGGCGGAGGCCGCCAAGCGCGAAGCCGCCTCGCTCGCGCCCGCGCGCGATCACGCCGCCGCCAAGGTCGCCGAGCTCGACGGTCCCGTCGACGCGCTGGCCAAGGCGATCGCCGAGCACCGCAGCGAGCTGGCCGCGCGCCGCAAAGAGTTGGCCGAGGCGCAGGCGTCGAACCGCAAGACCATCAGCGAGCAGGAGGCGGCGAAGAAGGCGGCGTCGAACGAGCGCGAAGCGGCCGAGCGCGAGATGAGCCAGCGCTTCGTCGCCGCCGGCACGCTGCTCAACCTGAACCGCGTCGACGGGCCGCGCTTCACGCCGCTGTACGCGCGCATCGACGAGCTCAAGGGCGGCGTCAACGCGCGCGAGGCGGCGATCGTGCGGCTCGAGTCGGAGCGCCGCTCGTACGACAAGGACGCCGTGCAGAAGGGGCTGATCACCGTCGGGGTGATCGTCGCCGCGCTGGCGATCATCGGCATCGTGCTCGCGGTACTATTGTCGCGATGAAACGCGTCAAAGCCATAGGCGGGATCTTCTTCAAGGCGCGCGATCCGGAGGCGCTCAAGGCGTGGTATCGCGACCGGCTCGGCGTGCCGCTCGACGAGAACGGCTACGTCGTGATGCCGTGGCCCGCCGCCGGCGAGGCGCGTGCCGGCTACCAGGTGTGGTCGCCGTTTCCCGCCGACACGAAATACTTCGAGCCGAGCGCGGCGCCGTTCATGGTCAACTTCATCGTCGACGATCTGCACGCGCTGCTCACCGAGCTGCGCGCCGCCGGCTGCCGCGTCGACGACAAGGTCGACGACTCCGAGTTCGGCAAATTCGGCTGGGTCCTCGACCCCGAAGGCAACCGCGTCGAGCTCTGGGAGCCCCCGCCCAAGTGATCAGGTCTTGACCGGCGTCGCTTCGTTGCGGCGGTTGTCGCGGTCTTTTTTGATTCGCAGGATGTCGGCGGCGGTCTCTTCGACGGCTTTGCCGGTGATGTCGATGACCGGCCACGACGGCTGCTTGCGAAACAGCGACTGCGCGTAGGCGATCTCCTGGCTGATGTGATCGCGCTGCCCGTAGCTGGTGTCGGCCGGCATGCCGAGGTGCTTGAGCCGCGCCTGGCGGATCTGCAACAGCGCCTCGGCCTTGATCGTCAGTCCGAAGATCTTTTCCTGATCGATCTCGAACAGCTCTTTGGGCGGCTCGATGCCGAGCACCAGCGGCACGTTCGACACCTTGAGGCCCTTTTGCGCCAGGAACGTCGACAGCGGCGTCTTCGACGTGCGGCTGATGCCGACGAGCACCAGGTCCGCCTTCGGTAGATTGCGCGGCTCGCGCCCGTCGTCGTTGCGCACGGTGAACTCGACCGCCTCGACGCGCCGGAAATATTCGTCGGAGAGCGTGTGCAAGAGACCGGGGACGCCCTTCGGCTGCGCGCCGAGATACGACGACAGCTTGGCCATCAGCGTGCCGATCAAGTCGACCGCGTCGACGTTCTCCTCGTCGCAAAGCCGGCGCAACAGCTCGCGGTGCGACGTCGACACGACGGTGAACACCACCAGCGCGTGCACCTGCTTGGCGCGCCCGATGATGCTGCGCATCTCCGCCTCGAGCCGCACGCGCGTGTACATGCGCACCGAAACCGGGACGTTGGTGAACTGCAACAACGCCGCGCGCACCACCTTCTCGGCGGTCTCGCCGGTGGCGTCGGAGATGACGAAAATCAGGCGCGGCTCGGCCATCTGTCGCGCCACCAATTTATCCGATCGTGGTAGCGTGGGCCATGCGTCTTTCTTATGTGGCGTTATTGATTCCGCTCGCGGCGTGCAGCGGCGCCGCGGACAACGGGCCGCGCTCGAACCTGACTCCCGACCAGGCGCTCGCGGCGCGCACGTCGTGCACCTTCAAAGCGGGAACGCTGCCCGGTTTGTCGCTGGAGAAAGCGGCGCCGCTCGGCAAGGACATCCCGATCGATACCGTCGTCATCATCATGTTCGAGAATCGATCGTTCGATCACATGCTCGGAAATCTGCCGAACGCCGGGCAGACCGACGTCGAGGTGGCGCCGGCCAACGCCGCCAATCCGTCGACGGCCGGCACGATGGTCTCGCGTTTTCACGACACGACGTATTGCTTCTTCGACACCAATCACGAATGGACCGGCAGCCACCTCGAGTGGGACAACGGCAAGAACGACGGCTTCGTGGTGGCGAACGAGCGCAACTCGGGCGGCCCGCCCGACGGTACGCGCGCGATGTCGTTCTACACCGAGGCCGACATTCCCTACTTCTACGGCGTGGCGTCGACGTTCGCGCTCGCCGATCACAACTTCTGCTCGCTGCTCGGCCCGACGTTTCCCAACCGCGAATATCTCTACGCCGCCACGTCGTATGGGCGAACGGTCAATCAGCTGTTTCAAGATCAGCGCGCGACCATCTTCGAATCGCTATCGAACAATAACGTCCCGTGGCACGTTTATTTCGACGGGATCCCCGGTTTCGGGGTGTTTCTCCTCGAATACACCTCCAATCTCGACAATACCTCGCGTATCTCGGATTTCATGACCGACGCGGCGGCGGGCAAGCTGGCGGCGGTCACGTTCGTCGATCCGAATCTGCGCGACGAATATGGCGGGGGGAATGATTTCCATCCGCCGGGCGACGTGCAGATCGGCGAGCAGTTTTTACAGCAGACTTTGACGACGCTGATGCAGAGCCCGCAATGGCCGCACATGGCGGTGTTCATCACGTTCGATGAGAACGGCGGGCTCTACGATCACGTGCCGCCGCCGCAGGCGTGCCCGCCCGACGACATCGATCCGATGGTCGAGCCCGGCGGCACGATGGCCAAGTTCGATCGCTACGGCTTCCGCGTGCCGCTCCTGGTGGTGTCGCCGTATTCGAAGCCGCACTCGGTGTCGCACGCGGTCTACGATCACACGTCGATCCTGCGGTTCATCGAGGCGCGGTTCAAGATCCCGGCGCTCACGGCGCGCGACGCCAACGCCGATCCGCTGTTCGATATGTTCGACTTCACGTCGCCGAAGCTGCTGGCGCCGCCGCAATTGCCGGCGCAGTCGGTCGATCCCGCCAAAGCCGCCGCGTGCGCGTCGCAATATCCGCTCAAGGGGCAAGGCGGCGCCGACATGGGCGTGCCCGATATGGCCGCGCCGGTGGATATGACCAGCACGGATTGATGCGGTTGATTGAGTAGATTGATTGATTAGATTGATTGGATCCGCAATTGGGGATCCACGGTCTGAAGACCGCGGCTCCGACAGAGGGAAGCCCCGCGGGCTGCGATTGCAGCAATGTTGAGTCCTCTGGAAGAAGCGCGCGGCGCTTTCAAATTCAATTCAATTTGATTCGATTCAATCGATGATCGGTAAACGCGCGCGCTGGGATTGCGGGTTGGCGGCGCGGTAATCGATTACCCGGGGGCATTCGGGATCTGGTAGCGCGGGATCGCCGGAGACGTGGGTGGTGACGACGCGGCAGCCGCCGCGGCAGAGCGAGACGTAGTCGCAGGAGCGGCAGGGCTCCTGCGCGGCTTCGCGCCAGCGACGGAACGGGCCGAATGCGTCGTCGCGCTCCCAGTAGTCGCCGATGGCGTCGACCTTGGTCTCGACGGGCGCGGCGAAGCTGCACGCGGTGAGCGCGCCCGACGCCTTCGCGCCGACCAACAGATCGCCGCCGGCGCATCCATAAATAGCCAGCCATTGCATCAATCGCGGTTTGACGCGGTGGTGCGTGACCATCGGCGTATACGAGCAATCGAGGCGCACGCGCAGGCGATGTTTGCGCGCCAGCTTCAAGACGTGCGGCAAGAGCGAGCGGTGCTGCTCGTCGGTGCAGCGCAATTGCTCGTAGACCTTCGAGCCGCGGCCGGAGGGTTTGAATCGCAATAACTCGACTTCGCGCAATCGGCGTTTGCGGGCGTATGCAAAGACGCGCGAAAGGCCGTCAAAGCTTTTGCGCGTAATGACGCAATTGATGCCGACGTGCTTGGAGCGTTTGCGCAGCGCGATCACCGCGGCGTCGGCGCGCGCGAAGCCGTCTTTCAAATGTGGGCCGCGCACCTCGGCGTAATCGTCGCCGACGCCGTCGATGCTGACGTTGATCTGGCCGAACAGCGGCGCCCATTCGCACAGGCGCGCCAACTCTTCGGGCGAGTAGAGGCCGCTGGTCGTGAGGTTGGGGACCAGGCCGCGCTCGCGGGCGTAGCGGGCGAGTTCGCCGAGCCACGGCAGGATCGCCGACTCGCCGCCGCCGAGCGCGAGGTGGAAGACGCCGCGTTCGGCGAGCGCGTCGATCGAGCGCTTCCAGTCGGCTTCGCCGAACTCGTGCTTGGCGCCTTCGGGGGTCGCGCCGGTGTAGCAGCCCTGGCAGCCGGCGTCGCAGCGGTTGGTGAGCTGCAGGTGCGCCTCGAGCGGCCCGGTCAAAACCGCTTGAATCGCCGATTCGGGCGCGTCGGGCTCGGACCACGCGCGCTCGTCCGTGTAGCCGAGATGGCGCGCGCGATCGCGATCGACGAACACGAGGGCGCGCGGCCGCTCGAGGTGCACGATGCCGCCGAACTTCTCGTAGCGAAACGCGCGCGGGCGCGGGCCGTCTTTGCGGCGCGTGAAAGGCCACACGCGCAAACTATACGTCAGTTCCAGATGAGCGGACGGGTGCCGAGGCCGCGCCACGCGGTGGCGGCCGCGAGACCGCCGAGGGTGTACCAGCCGATCGTCACCGCCTGGTTGCGCGGGGTGAGGTGGCGCGGGCGTTTGCCGAGGCGGAGCAGCGTGGGGACGACCAGCGCGGCCAGGCCGGCGAGCGTGCCGCCGACGGCTCCGCGGGTGAGCGGGCGATCGGTTCGGCCGCTGCATAGCAGCGCGGCGAAGTAGATCGCGTTGACCGCGATGCTGCCGGCGACCACCGCGCGCTCGAGGCGCTTGCCGCGCACGCGGCGGCCGAGCGCGTGGGCGAGACGTTCGAGCTGGTGCTCGCGAAATTGATCGAGCCGCGGCTTGCCGACGCCGAAGCGGCGGCGCGAAAATTCGCGCGCGCCGGCGAGCACCAGCGCGCCGACGAGACCGGCACCCATCGATCCGAGCAGCTTGCGCATCATGTTCGAACGGAGTCGCAAGCGACATGCCTCGTGACTGCCATCACCACGCGCCCATTTGCGATAATCGGTCCGACCAGGAAAAAGCGTGTAACATGTTCCGGCCGATAACACTTTCGCCCGTCCGGCGAGTAGATGGAGTCGAGGGATGACGCTCCTCATCGAGCGGCGCGAGCTGCTCGAGCGATTCAAGAAAGGCGAGCGTAGAGCCCTCGAGGAGGTCTACCGGTTCTATGTGGCGGACGTGGCCAACTTTCTCTCGCGCGGCTTCTCGTTCAACAGCCGCGACCGCGCGCTCCGCTTCAGCGGCTACGTCCAGCCGTTCGATCTCGACAACGCGATTCAAGAGACCTTCACCCGCGCGTTCAAAGAGTCGGCGCGCGTCGGTTACGACGGGCTGCACTCGTACAAGAACTATTTGCTGGCGATCGCGCGCAACCTCGTGCTCGACGAGTTCCGCAACCGCGAGGTTGCCATGAGCCCGTTCATCGAGGCGCAGGCGCGCGTCGAGGCGCCGGTGGTGCACGACGGCGAAGAGGCGCCGCCGTCGGCGCCGATGTCGGGCGAGGGCTCGGCCGGCCACTCGGCGGAGCAGGAGTTCCTGCGCCAGGAGCTGTCGGCGCTCTACGCCGCGTTCGTCGAAAGGTTGGAGGAGCGCGACCGTAAGTTCTTTCATGCGCGCTTCGAGCAGCAGCAGACGCAGGTGGAGGCGGGCGCCGCGTGCGGGCTCTCGCACATGCAAGCGCGCACGCTCGAGAAGAAGCTGCGCGAGCGCTTTCTCAAGTTCATGCACTCGAAGGGGTACCTCGAGGATTACGGCGCCGAGACGCGGCCGGTAAGGACGGCTTGACATGAGCAACGCGCCCAACAACGAAGCGGCTTGCGAGGACGAGAAGAAATACTCGCGGCTCGTCGACGAAGTGATCACCAGCGAGCTGCCGGCGAGCAAGTGGGAGCGGCTGCGCAAACATCTGCAGGGCTGCGCGCGCTGCCGCGCCCGCTACAACAAGGCGGTGCTCGCCGAGCGGATGCTGAACGGCGGGCCGAAGGCGCCCGACTTCATGACCCGGCCTTCGCCGGCGGAGCTCGATCGCATCGCGCGCGCGGTGGTGCCGGGCGGCGACGCGAACGCGTGGCAGCGGCTGTTGCAGTGGTTCGCGGCGCCGACGCAGCGCTGGGTAGCGACGGGGATGGTGGCGGCGGCCGCGGCGCTGCTGCTGATCCCGGTGCTGCGTCACGGCACGAAGGCGCCGGCGCCCGAGACGTTCCAGCCGCGCGGCGGCAAGGGGCCGGTCGAGCTGTTCTCGAAAAACCTGAACGGCAAGACCGTCGAGCGATCGGCGGGGCTGCGCGCGTTTTGCTTGATCAAGGATCAGGTGCAGGCGCTCGATCCGAAAGGGGCGGCGGCGCCGCGCTGCGATCGTTCGGCGCAGCTCAAGCTGGCGGTCTCCAATCCGGGCGGCTTCAAGAATTTGTTTCTCGTCGGCATGGATGGCGAGCACGACCTCAAGTGGTACGCGCCGCGCCCGCCGGAGACGCACAGCGTGGCGGCGCCGCTCGAGACGCAGGGCATCGACGTTCCCGTCGGCGCGTCGGTGCGGCTGGCGGTGAATCATCGCCCGGGGCCGGTGCGCATCTTCGCGCTGTTCTCGGACTCGCCGGTGACCGCCGCCGAGGTGGAAGCGGCGACGGAAGATCTGGCGCGGCGCCACGTCGACGCCAAGACGGCCGAGGCGCTTCCCTTGAAACGCCAAGACGTGCTACAGCGGAGCCTCCTGATCGACGTCGAACCATGAATTTTCGGGGGATGGCAGCGGCCTTGGCGATTCTGGCGTGTGCCGGCGCGGCGCACGCGCGCACGCGTTTGTACGCGGTGGTGATCGCGCAGAACCGCAGCCTCGATCCCGGCGTCAAGCCGCTGCAGTACGCCGACGACGACGGCGTGAAGAACTACGAGCTGCTGTCGCTGTACGCCGATCGCGCGTCTTTGTTCGTGGTGCTCGACGACGAGACCGCGCGGCTGCATCCGGACGCGGCGAAAGAGGCCGAGGTGCCGGAGCGCGCCGCGATCCTCGATCGGCTCGAGCAGTACAACGTGCTGATGGCCGCCGACATCCGTCACGGCGATCAGCCGGAATTATTTTTCGTCTACGCCGGCCACGGCGACGTCGACGCCACCGGTCAGGGCTACGTCAACCTGCACGACTCGAAGTTGACGCGCGCCGATCTCTATCGCGAGGTGATCGCGCCCTCGAAGGCGCGCTTCGTCCACGTGATCGTCGACGCGTGCAAGAGCTACTTCATGGTCAACTCGCGCGGCGGCAAGCGCTGGGTGGACGATCGCGTCGACCCGTCGGTGGATCGCTCCGACGCGCAGGTGAAGGCGTTCCTCGCCGAGGAGCAGCTCGAGCGCTATCCGCGCGCGGGCGTGATCGTGGCGACCTCGGGCGATCAGGAGACGCACGAGTGGTCGCGCTATCAGGGCGGCATTCTGTCGCACGAGCTGCGCTCGGCGCTGTCGGGCGCGGCCGACGTGAACGGTGACGGGCGCATCGAGTACTCGGAGCTGCGCGCGTTCCTCGCGGCGGCCAATGCGCGCGTGAAAAATCCCGAGGCGCGCGTCGAGGTGTTCTCGCGGCCGCCGGCGCTCGACCGACATCGCGCGCTGATCGATCTGCGATCGGCGAACGGCGACGGGCGCAGCGCGCGCTTCCTGCACTTCGCGCCTGAGCTCGCCGGGCGGTTTCACATCGAGGACGATCGCGGCGTGCGCTACGCCGACCTCAATAAAGAAGCGGGCGCGGCGTTCGACGTCGCCATCTCGAGCCGGCGCGACTACTACGTGCGGCGCGCGCAGGGACGCGACCTCGCCGACGAGGACGAAGAGGTCGAGGTGCACGCGCCCGGCCCGCGCCGCGTCGAGATCGCGCAGCTCTCGTGGCGGGCGCGCGCCATCGCGTCGCGCGGCGCGCTCGACCAGACGTTCCGGCAGGACCTGTATCGCGTGCCGTTCGGGCGCGGGTTCTACGACGGGTTCGTGGCGACCTCGGGCGATCTCGCCGTCGAGGAGGGCGAGCCGTTCGTGGTGAAGGAGTCGCGCGAGGCCGGCGTTCACCGGATCACCGCCGGCTATGTTTTGTCGGGCTCGCCGGCGGGCGACGCGGGCGTGTCGAACGGCGTCGACTTGCGCTACGGCTATCGCTTCTCGCGCTACTTCGACGTCGGGCCGGTGCTGCAGGTGGCGCACGGCGAGACGACGATGCAGCAGGCGACGCGGTTCGCGCTGATGGCGGATCTCGGCTTCGAGTGGGATCCGCGCACGTGGCTGGCGCTGCGCTTCGATGCCGCGTTCGGCTGGCAGATGGTCTCGGGCACGCTCAACCTCGCCGGCACCGTCGTCAACGGCGCCGAGGGCCGCGGCCTGCGCCTCGAGGCCGGCCCCGGCGTCGGCTTCAACGTCTGGAAGTCGCTCTGGGTGCTCGGCCGCGGCGGCGTCGCCGTCGACGGCCTCTACTCGCAAGCCGCGCCCGCCTCCACGCAGGTCACGGGGTTCTTCAACCTCGCCGTCCAGCTGCGTCTCTAGCAAAAAAAATTGGTCCGATAACTCGCTGCAAATCGCCGAACTTGTACGGTATCGGTGCGCCCGCGAGCCAGGTTTCTACGCAACTTTTTTCTGCAAACAAAAGATAACAGTCCGCGTGAGGTGCCGCGTATGTGGGTGTGAGATGCGGCAGTCACCTCGAAACTCGAAGGGGAGCACGATGCGGACGACCAAGCTCGAGCGCAAAGGGAACTCGTTGGAGGAGACGCAACTGCTGGCGGCGCTGCTGAGACGCGCGCCCGAGGCGGTGCGGCAGCGGCGTTGGGGGGAGTTCGTCTCGCGCTACGAGCGGCTGATCACGAGCTGCGTGCTCAAGGTGCTGCGCCGCTACGGCGCGGTGTTCTCGGCCGAGGATCTCGACGACCTGGTCGCCGACGTCTGGGTCACGCTGCTCCGCGACGACATGAAGAAGCTGCGCCAGTACGACGTCGAGCGCGGCTTCCGCATCGCCAGCTTCATCGGGCTGGTCGCCACCAACACCACGATCGATCATCTGCGCTCGCGCCAGGCGGAGGCCACGCCGCTCGACCAGGTGATGGAGGACTACGCCTCGCTGGCGCAAGTCGCCCCGCGCGACGCGGTCGAGGATCGCGAGCAGGCGGCGCTGGCGCGCGAGGCGCTCAACCGGCTGTCGTCCGACGAGCGCGAGTTCGTGTTCGAGGTGTTCCACTCCGAGCGTTCGCCGGAGGAGCTGGCGCGCACGCTCGGCGTCACCACCAACACCGTCTACAGCCGCAAGTTCAAGGTGCGCGAGAAGCTGGCGCGCATCGTCGCCTCGCTCGAGAACGAAGGCCTCGCCGCGTAGCTCGCGTCAGGCTTGCGGCGGCGGCAGGCGCTGGCGCCGCGCGCGCAGGAACAGCGAGATGATCGGCGTGAGCAGCGCGATCGCCGCCATCCCGAACAGCAAGAACGTCACGTCCACGCCGAGCGACGACGAGTTGGGGTTGTAGCCCCACTTGACCGCGAGCACGCGTCCTCGGCGGCGGAACATGCGACGAGCCTAGCACATCACTGCTTCACGCGCGGCGTCGCCGCCTGCTGCGGCTTCTCCAGCTTCGGCGGCGGATTGCGATTCGCCGGCGTCGCCGGCTGATCCACCGCCTGCCCCACCGATCGCCCGTCGTCCTTGCGGATCGCGAACCGCACCAGCGCGCGCAAGATGCGCGACCGCTGCACGCCGCCGAGCACCGTCACCAACTGCTCGTACACCGTCGGGTCCACGATCAGCGCGCCGAGCGTCCCCTGCCCCGACTTGATCGCGCCCGTCAGGTCCACCACGTCCGCCGACGCGCGATCCAGCCGCGCGATGATCTTCGAGTCGCGCAGCTCCGCCGCCGCGTCGCCGAGGTTGCGCGCCGCGCGCGACATGTTGTTGATCACCTGCGCGCCATCCTTGTCGGTCGCGTGCAGGATGCGATCGACCTGCGCCACGCCGTCGTCGACGCGCGAGGTGAGCCGGTGCAGCTCGCCCGCCACCGCGCGCAGATCATCCGCCGATCGCCGATCGTAGAACAGCGCGTGCGCCAACCCCGGCCCGCTCTCGACGGCGTGCAGCAGGTGGCGCACCGATCCGATCGATCCCTTGAGATCGGCCAGCGTCTTCGGCTCGGCGAACGCGTTCATCGCCACCGCCGCGCGCGCCGCGATCACCTGCCCCTTCTCGAGGATGTCCGAGGCCTGCGCCATCAGCTTGTCGAAGTCGGCCGGCGACTGCGTCGGCAGCGTGTCGTCCGGTTTCGCCGGCGGCGAAGCGGGCGAGCCGATCGACACCTCGACGATCTTGTCGCCGAGCAAGCCCTGCGAGCCGACGCGCGCCACCGAGTCCTGGTGCACGTGCGGCAGGTGCTTGCGCGCGATCTCCAGATCGACGCGCACGCGGATCGGCTCGCGCTCGTGCTCCCGATCGCGCGCGGTGAACGCGATGTGCGTGACGGTTCCGACGTTCACGCCCGACAGCCACACCGGCGCGCCCTCGCGCAACCCCGCCACCTCGTCGAACACCGCGTGCAGGCGGACGCGATTCTCGAACACGTGCCGCTCGAGGCCGAGCAGGAGCACCACGCCCGCGCCCGCCGCCAGCAGCAGGATCACGAACAGCCCGACCTTCAGCTCGAGGCGGCTCGGCTCGCCGGTCAGCTCGTCGGTGGGGCTCACTGCGCGCCCTCCTGAAGATCGCCGCGCACGAACGACTCCAGCGCCGCCGGCGGATGCGCGCGCGCCGCCTCGACGTCGATCACCAGCGGGATGCGCTGGTCGGCCACCAGCCCGATGCGGTTCGACACCGCGAACGCCGACGCCACGTCGTGCGTGATCACCACCGAGGTCACGCCCAGCCTCTTGTTCATCGACACGATCAGCTCATTGATGCGCCGCGTGTTGGCGGGATCGAGCCCGGTCGTCGGCTCGTCATAGAGCAAGATCTCCGGGCCGGGCGCGATCGCGCGCGCCAGCGCCACGCGCTTCTTCATGCCGCCCGAGAGATCCGCCGGCCGCAGGCGCTCCGAGTTCGCCAACCCGACCCACTCCAGACACTCGGCCACGCGCGCGGCGACTTTTTCGCGCGGCCAGCGAAAGTGCTCGTTGAGCCCGTACGCGACGTTCTCGCCGACGGAGCACGAGTCGAACAGCGCCGCGCCTTGAAACAGCATCCCGATCTTCCGCCGCACGTCGCGCAGCGCGCGCTCGTCGAGCGGCGTCACGTCCACGCCGTCGACCAGCACCCGCCCCGCGTCCGGCTTGATCAGCCCGATGATCAGCTTGAGCAGCACGCTCTTGCCGGTGCCCGACGGGCCGAGCACGGTCAGCGTCTCGCCGCGGCGGATCTCGAGCTCGAGCCCGCGGTAGACCGATTTTCTTCCGAACGACTTCGCCAGCCGTTCGACGACGATCGCGTTCTTCGTCATAGCACCATGAGCACTTTCGTCATCACGAAGTCGGAGGCCAGCACGCACAGCGCCGAGATCACCACCGCGCGCGTGGCGGCGCGGCCCACGCCCTCGGTGCCGTTGCGCGCGCGCAGCCCCTGGTAGCAGGCCACCGCCGCGACGAGAAATCCGAACACCGCGCTCTTGAACAGCCCCGAGCCGAAGTCGTTGAGGTCGACGTACTCGTACACGCCGCGCAAGAACAGCCGCGCGCCGACGCCGTACTGCACCGACGCGATCAGCATCGCGCCCGCGACCGCGACCACGTCGGCGCAGATGGTGAGCAGCGGCATCGCCAGCGTGGTGGCCACCAGGCGCGGCGCGACCAGGCGCGCCAGCGGATCGGCGCCGAGCGCGCGCACCGCGTCCACCTGCTCGGTCACCGCCATGCCGCCCAGCTCCGCCGCGATCCCCGCGGTGATGCGCCCGCCGACGACCAGCGCGGTGAGGATCGGCCCCAGCTCGCGGAACACCGCGATCACCGTCGTCTGTCCGATGAGCAGCTTGGCGCCGAAGCGCTCGAGCCCGTAGCCGAACTGAAACGCCAGCACCATGCCGGCGAATCCCGCCATGGTGATCGCCAGCGGCAGCGAGCGCACGCCGACCTGCATCACTTGATACGCGAACAGGCTCAGCTTGCGCGGCCGCTGCGTCGCGCGCTTGATCGCCGCGCCCACCATCAGCGTCACGCGGCCGAACGAGCCGACCGCGCCGTCGACGGAGTGGCCCAGCCGCGCGAGCGCGCGCGCGCCGCTCACGACGACCTCTCGTCGACGAATCCCGACACGAAGCGCGAGAACGCCGGCTCGCCCTCGGCCGCGCGCGCCGGCGGCGCCGCGTACGAGAGGTCGAAGATGCACCCGTTTCGTTTGAGGACATAGAGGTCGAGCAGCACCGGCACGCCGTCGAGCCGCGCCGCCACGCGCGTGTGCAGCGCCTGCCGCCGCGCCAGCTCGACGCTGCGCTGCTCGAGCACCTTGCGATCGGTGTAGCCGATCAATAAATGGTGCGTGAGCACGTCGAGCGGCGCCGCGTCCGCGTCGTCGCGGCAGGTCGCGTTCGCCTCGATCACGCCGCCGGTCTGCGCGCTATAGAACCCAATCGCCGCCCCCTCGCGGTGCACCAGCTGCCACGACGAATCCAGCTCCCCGACGCGATAACAGGCCTTCCCGCGGCACAGCTGATTCGCCACCGGATCCCACCGCGCCTTCGGGTGACACCCGAGCAGCAACAACGCCAACAGCCACCGCGCGCGCATGATCTGTCTTTAGTCGCGCACGTCGCAAACAACAGCGCTTCCCGCCGACGGCCCCGTGCTTAAAAACCACTCACGGCGCACCCGGTGCAACGACTGTCACCAAGCGGGCTGCGGCAATTTGCCGCTTCAAAAGCGCTAGTAACGTCTGAGAGTCGGATCAATCAAAGCGGACCACGCATCAATCCCGCCCTTCAATGAAGCGGCCCTGACGCCCGCCTCGAGCAGGATCGCCGCCGCGTGCAGGCTCCTCACGCCATGATGACAGTACGTCACCACCAGCTCGCCCGCCGCCGGCTTCACCTCGCCGACGCGCGCCGCCAGCTGATCGAGCGGAATCAGCGCCCGATCCGCCAGCGCCACCAGCTCGTGCTCCCACGGCTGCCGCACGTCGAGCAGATACACCGGCGCGCCCCCGTCGAGCATCGCCTTGAGCGCGCGCGGCGTGATCTCGTCGAGCGGCATCAGGCGCGCCTCAATTGAACGTCCGGCCCGACGGCGGCGGCGGGCTCAAGCGCGCGATCTGCCGCCCCAGCTCGTCGGTCGGCTGCAGGATCTGCATGCGCTCGAGCACGCCGCGCAGCCGCTCCTCGTCGCCGCGCGCCGAGTAGATGCCGCGCAGGTTGTTGAGCATGCGCACCAGGATCTGCTCCTTGGACGCCGGCTCGAGCAGCCGCGGATCGGGATCGCGCTCCTCGCCGGTGGCGCGCGCCATCAGCCGTCTCAGCCCCGCCGCGTCGAGCAGCGCGCCGTCGAACGGATCGATGAAGCGCGGCGCGCTCGTCTCCTCCGCGCCCGGCGTGCGCACGAGGAAGTGGCCGGGAAACGACACGCCGTGCGCCTGCACGCCCGCGCGCGCCGCCACCTCGAGCATCACGATCCCGAGCGTGATGGGAATTCCCACGCGCCGATCCAGCACCTCGTTGAGGAAGCTGTTGCGCGGATCGTAGTAATCGTCCGCGTTGCCGCGAAAGCCCAGCTCGTCGTGCAGGAGGCGCGTCACCGAGCGCAGCGGCAACTCGCCGGCGGCGCGCGGCCGCTCCAGCCGGCTGCGTGCGTCGGCGCCCAGTCGATCGAGCGCCGACAGATACTGCTCGAGATCGAGCCCGGGATACTCCGGCTCGGCGATCAGCAGCGCGGCGCGCGCGAGATCGAGCTCGGCCTCCGGCCGTCGGGCGAAGTGCGCGAACATCGCGAGGTCGGCGCGGTCGGCCATGGGCCGAGGATAGCAAACCGCGGCCGAACACGTATGCTCCGCCGCATGGCCGATCGCGATCCCGATCATTGGCTGTATCGTTTCTCGTCGGAGGAGTGGCTGCGCGCCGCCGGCAAAGAGCTCGAGCGCGCCGAGTCCGCGCTGCGCGGAAAGCAGCAGCGAATGGGCGTGGCGGGCGCGCGCCGCGCCGCGGGCATGGCGTGGAACGCGGTGCTGGCGCGCGCCGAAGACGACGCGTACCGCGACGCCTACGGCCGCAGCTACATGGAGCACTTGCATGCGCTGACGCGCGACGCGGCGCTGCCCGAGCCGGTGCGCGCGGCGGCCGAGGCGCTGGTGCACGCGCCGCTCGCCAGCGCGATCGTGCAGCTCGGCCCCGGCGACACGCGCCTCGCGGACGCCGCGCGCACGATCGTCGAGCACGCGCGCCGCCTCGCCGCGCCCACCGCCACCGCTTGATCTTCGCGACCATCCGCCGTTTCCCCGTCGAGGAATTAGTAACTCTTGACTGAGTTACTTTTTTGTGTTGACCTCCGCTCCTGGAGGCCGCCCGTGAAGTCGTTTTCGTTTTCGCGTGAATCGCTTTCGCGTTCGTCGTTGACGTTCGCGTTCACCTTCGCGCTCGCGGTGGCGCTGTTCGCGCTCGCGCTCGCCACCGCCGGCTGCGCCGCCGACTCGCCGCCCGCGTCCGCGACCGCCGCCGACTCCACCGCCACGCCGGTCCTGTCGTTCAACGCCGACTGGTCGATCACCCAATCGGGCCCGCTGTTCGCCGGCTCGCCCGCGATCCTCCACTACGACTTCGCGCGCCTCCCGCGCTGCCGCGCCACGCAGGACGGCGTCCCCGCCTGGAACCTCTCCGCCCTCTACAACGCCGACGGCGGCAACGGCCACGAAGCCGTACTGACGAAGATCGCCGGCGGCGCGCTCACCCCGATCGACGCCACCATCACCGTCCCCTACGGCCACGATCTCGCCGTGTGGTTCCAGAACTCCGACGATCACGGCTGCTCCGATTGGGACTCCGACTACGGCCGCAACTTCCACTTCGCGATTCAATCGAGCGGGCCGGTGATTCACTTCAATCGCGACTGGACCATTGTCGTCGACGGCCAGCTCGCCGCGGGCGGCACGGTGGCGATCGACTACGATCTCGCGCGCGCGCCGTACTGCCGCGCGAGCTACAACGGCAATCAAACGTGGGACGTGCTGGCCGACTACCGCTTCGACGGCGGCGCGATCGCACAAGCGTCGCTCACCACCGTCGACAGCCTCAATTTCCGCGTGTCATCGCCGGCGCGTTTACAGATCCCGGCCAATGCGCACTCTTTAGAGGTTTGGTTCGAAAACAATGATCGCAGTGGATGTCATCAATACGAATCCAACTACGGCCGCAATTATTCGTTCGCGTTTTAATCCTCAACCACCGAGCAGCGCGCGCGGTCCGGTCAGCTCGCGATAGCCCGTCCCGTACCACTCGTCCAGCTCTTTGGCGCGCAGGATCGGAAACGGGTGCGTGCGATACAACGTCAAAAGCACTTTATAGGCTTTATTGAGCGTCGACCGATCCGAGTCTTCATAGGCGCGGATCTGCCGCATGAACTCCTTCTGATCCATCTCCGAGAACAGCCGGCTCGCCCCGCCCGCCAGCTTCATGAACGTGCGAATGCACGGCTCCAGATCCTGCACGCACAACAGTCCCGCGCGATCCGCCGTCAGCTCCGCCTTGCGATACCAATCATAGAGCGCAATCACCAATCCCTGTCCCAATAACGCGCCAATCCCCAACGTTGCCTGTCCGATCATCGTCATGATCGCCGCGATGTTCCGCGCCAGCACACCATACATGACGTGATCCGCTTTGATGTGTCCCAGCTCGTGCGCCAGCACGAAGAACCGCTCTTCGTCGTCGAGCATATCGACCAATCCCGACGTCATCACCACGAACGGCCGCGTATGCCCATAGGTGTATGAATTGGGCACCGGATCGACGTGTATATAGAGCTCCGGCTCTTCAATCTCCAGGATCTTGCAACCCCATTGAAGGCTGCGATAGAGCCGCCCGAACATGTTCTTCGTCACGCGCACGTTCCCCGCGACGTTGTCGAGGTAATAGAGCCGCTCGAATCCATACTCCATGACTTTGGAGACCACGGTGTCGAGCCCCGGCACGCTCCTCAGCGCGTCGGTGGCTTTGACGTCGTGCGGATGTTGAAACGCGGCCGCCTCCAGCCCCGGGAACGTGCGGAGCTGCCGTCTCTTGGTATCGCTCACGCCGAAAGCGTATCATGCCCGCCATGCGACAGATCTGGATCACCAAGACCGGCGCGCCCGAGGTGTTGCAAGTCCGCGAAGCGCCCGATCCCGACGCCGGCGCCGGCCAGATCCGCGTGCGCGTGCGCGCCGCGGGCATCAACTTCGCCGACCTGATGGCGCGCGTCGGCCTTTATCCCGACGCGCCCAAGCTGCCGTGCGTCGTCGGCTACGAGGTCGGCGGCACGGTCGATCAAGTCGGCGCCGGCGTCACCGGCTTCGCCGCCGGCGATCGCGTGCTGGCGATGCCGCACTTCGGCGGCTACACGGATACGCTGGTCGTCCCCGCCGCGCAAGCCGCGAAGCTCCCCGACGCGATGAGCTTCGAGGAGGGCGCCGCGCTCCCGGTCGTGTACCTGACCGCGCACCACATGATGATCCAGACCGGCAACCTGCGCCCCGGCTCCAAAGTGCTGATCCACTCGGCGGCCGGCGGCGTCGGCCTGGCGGCGATCGAGCTGGCGGCCGCGCGCAAGTGCGTCATCTTCGGCACCGCGTCGCCGTCGAAGCACGACTTCCTGCGCGCGCGCGGCGTTCAGCACCCGATCGACTCGAGCGGCGATTACGTCGCCGAGGTGCGCAAGCTCGTCGGCGATAAAGGCGGCCTCGACCTGGTGCTCGATCCGGTCGGCGGCAAATCGTGGCAGGACGGCTACGACCTGCTCGACGCCGGCGGCCGACTGGTGGCGTTCGGCTTCTCCGGCGCCGCCGCCGGCAAGACGCGCAGTTTAGTGCGCGCCATCTCGCAGTTCCTGCGTGTCCCCAAGTTCAGTCCAATGAAGCTCATGGACGACAATAAACAAGTCGCAGGCGTCAACATGGGACACCTGTTCGATCGTCTGGACATTCTCTATCCACAAATCGAAGCGCTGCTCGAGCTCTACAAAGCCGGTCAAATCAAACCGTACGTCGATCGCAGCTTCAAGTTCGACGAGGCGCCGGCCGCGCATCACTACATTCACGATCGCAAGGCCAAAGGCAAAGTGCTGCTGGTTCCGTGAAGCCCGCATACAAGATCGCAGTGAGCGGCGCGTCGGGCCTGGTCGGCTCGGCGCTCGTGCCGTCGCTGACCGCGGACGGCCACGCGGTCGGCCGATTGGTGCGCGCCTGGCCGGCGTCGGGCGAGCACGACGTGTTCTGGGATCCGGCGCACGGCAAAGTGGACCGTGAGCGATTGGAGGGTCTCGACGCGATCGTGCACCTCGCGGGCGAGAACATCGCCGCCGGCCGCTGGACCGATGCGCGCAAAGAGCTGATCCGCCAGAGCCGCGTCACCGGCACCCGCTTGTTGTCAGAGTCTCTGGCGCGTTTGCAGAGCCGCCCCAAAGTGCTGATCGCCGCCTCCGCGATTGGCTACTATGGAAATCGCGGTGACGATCCCGTCGACGAATCGGCGCCGGCGGGCGACGACTTTCTCGCCACCGTCTGCAAAGAGTGGGAGGCGGCGACCGAGCCCGCCGCGCGCGCCGGCATTCGAGTGGTCAATGCGCGCCTCGGCATAGTGCTGTCGCCCAAAGGCGGCGCGCTCGGCAAGATGCTCGGCCCGTTCCGCCTCGGCGCCGGCGGCCGCATCGGCTCGGGCGCGCAGCCGATGAGCTGGGTCGCGCTCGACGACGTCATCGCCGCCATTCACTACGCGCTATTCAATGATTCTCTGTCGGGTCCAATCAACGTAGTCGCGCCCAATCCCGTCACCAACGCCGAGTTCACCACCATACTGGCCAAAGCGCTCAAACGTCCCGCCTTCATGACCGTCCCCGCATTCGCCATCAAAGCGGTCTTTGGCGAAATGGGCCGCGCGCTGTTATTGGAAGGAGCGCGCGTAATCCCGCGCAAGCTCCTCGACGCCGGTTTCCATTTTCAATATCCAACGCTCGACGGAGCATTGGGTCCTCTACTCGAGACAAGCAGAAGCTCTTGATCGCCGCCCATGCTCCTCAGTGAATCGCCGCGCCTCACTGCTACGCACGCGCGCATCCTGGCGCTGGCGTTCTGCGGCTGGATGTTCGATTTCTACGATCTCATTCTCTATACGTTCCTGACGCGGCCGATCAGCGCCGAGCTCGGGCTCACGCGCATGGATCACTCGATCGCGCTCGGCCTGTCGTTCGGCGCCACCGCCGTCGGCGGCGTGGCCTGCGGGCTGCTCGCCGATCGCTTCGGGCGCCGAACGGTCGTGTCGTGGACCATCTTGCTCTATAGCGCGGGCAGCATTCTGTCGGGATTGGCGGGTCACAAAGAGATGCTGTTCGCCGCGCGCGTCATCACCGGGCTCGGCGTCGGCGGCGAGTGGGCGGCGGGGCACGCGCTGGTGGCCGAGACGTTTCCGCCGCACCTGCGCGGACGCGCGGGCGCGTTGCTCCAGACCGGCGCGCCCGTCGGCGTCGGATTGGCGACGCTGGTCGGGACGCTGGTGGCGCCGCGCATCGGCTGGCGGTTGTGTTTGCAGCTCTCGGGCGCGACGGCGGTGCTGGCGTTCGTCGCGCGCATCGGCATGCCGGAGTCGGACGTGTGGCTGCGCCACCGCACGCAGCGCTTAGGCGCCGGCATCAAGCGGCTGGTCGCCGGCGATCTGTCGCCGCTGTTCTACCTCGCGCTCCTGATCACGACCGTCAACGGCGGATCGTATTGGCTCACGTACTCGTGGCTGCCGGAGTATTTGCGCTCGCGCGGCGTGAGCCTCGCCGGCAGCGGCAAGTTCATGGCGGTGATCGTTTGCGGCGAGATCCTCGGCTACTCGACGTACGGAATGGTCTCGGATCGGCTCGGGCGGCGGCCGGCGTTCACCACGTTCGCGATCCTGATGGCGGCGGGGCTGCTGCCGCTGACGCTGTGGTGGCAGCGCTTCGCCGGCGCGCCGATGCTGCTGCTCGGCGCGATGCTGCTGGTCGGCTTCGGCACCGGCACGTGGTCCAACTTCGGGCCCATGCTGGCCGAGCTGTTTCCGACGGCGATGCGCAACACCGGCATGAGCGCGATCCTGAACGTCTCGCGCGGCGCGCAGTTGGTGTGCCCGCTGGTGATCGCCCGGCTCGAGCCGCGCTGGGGCCTGGCGGCGGGGATCAGCCTCGCCGCCGCGTGCGCGCTGGCGGCGTCGGGGCTGATCTGGACCTTGCCCGAAACGCGCGCCCGCGTGCTCGACGCGAAATAGGCGCGCAGCATTCGGATTGATGAACCGCCAAGGCGCCGCAGACGCCAAAAAGATCAGAAAATAATGTTTGGTTGTTTGGCGTCTGCGGCGCCTTGGCGGTTCAATCCTCTGCGTGTTGACTTTGGCTAGGCGCGGGCCAGGGCTGCCACGCGTCGCCGCGGTGGGCCGGGGCGAACTCGCGCGGGTGGAAGATCTCGGCGAGAATCTCGAGCGAGTCGACGAGCCGCGGGCCCGGCCGATTGAAGTATTGGTTGCCGTCGGTGACGAACACGCGGCCGTCGCGCACGGCGCGCAGCTTGGGCCACTCGGCATGTCGCGCGAGCAGCGGCATGTCTTCGGCCGTGCGCGCGAGATCGTAGCCGCACGGCAGCGCCACGATGATCTCCGGATCGCGCGCCGCCAACTCGTCGAACGTCATCCACGGCGAGTGCTTGCCCGCTTCGCCGAACAGCGAGCGGCCGCCGGCCAGCTCGACCAGCGTCGGCATCCAGTTGCCCGCCGCCATCAGCGGCTCGACCCACTCGATGCACGCCACCGTCGGGCGCGGCAGCCCGGCGACGCGCGCGCTCACCTCCGCCAGGCGCGCCCGCGAGCGCGCGATCAGCTCGGCGCCGCGCTCGCGCACGTCGAGCGCCTCGGCCACGCGCGCGAGGTCGCGCCACACGTCGTCGAGCGTGTTGGGCTCGAGCGACACGATGCGCGGCCGCGACGGCAAAATGCCGCACACCGCCTCCTCGACGTCGCGCAGGCTCACCGCGCAGACGTCGCACTGCGACTGCGTGACGATCACGTCGGGGCGCAGCTCGGCCAGCCGGTCGGCGTCGACGCGGTACACCGCCAGCGCCGAGCGCAACAGCTCCTTGACCCGCTCGTCGATCTGCGCGCTCGACCCGTCGAGCGAAAACTTGGGCGAGGTGAGCTGCGGCAGCCGCTTCACCGACGGCGGAAAGTCGCACTCGTGCGAGCGGCCGACCAGCCGATCTTCGCAGCCGAGGGCACATACCATCTCGGTGGCCGAGGCGATCAGCGACACGACGCGCATGCGGAGATGATACGGCCGCCGCGCGCGAATACGAAAGGCGCGAAAGCTGGTAGCCTCGTTCGTCCATGAGCCAGACGGACGAGGTGGCGCTGCTCGCGCAGTTGATCGCCGCCGATACGCACAATCCGGGCGGCGACGAGCGCGCGCTGGCGGCGCGGCTGGCCGAGGAGCTGGCGGCGCGCGGGCCCGACGCCGTCGACGTCGTTGAAGTTCCGCGCGAGGAGGCGGGCGCGAGCGGCGCGTACGTGATCGCGCGCTGGGGCGAGCCGCGCGTGCTCTACAACGCGCACCTCGACACCGTGCCGCCGAACGCCGGCTGGACGGGCGATCCGTTCGCGGCGCGCGTGAGCGGCGAGCGCGTGGTCGGGCTCGGGGCGTGCGACACCAAGGCGGCGATCGCGGCGCTGCTGGGCGCGCTCGACGACGCGCGGCCGCGCGACGTGGCGATCCTGTTCTCCGGCGACGAGGAGCGCCGCTCGACGTGCATGCGCGCGTTCCTGGCGTCGCGCGCGCGCGGGCCGCACGCGGCGCACTACTCGAAGCTCGAGCGCGCGGTGGTGTGCGAGCCGACGCGCCTGCACGCGGGCACGCGCCACCGCGGCATCCTCGTGCTCGAGGCGGAGCTGCGCGGGCGGGGCGGACATTCGTCGCGCGCCGACGAGCTGCCGGCGCCGCTCGGCGAATTGGCGCGGCTCGCGGCGGCGTGTCACGCGTTCGGCGTCGAGCGGCGCGCGCGCGGGCCGGAGGGATTTCGCGGGCTGTGCTTGAACGTGGCGAAGCTCGACGGCGGCGTGGCGTTCAACGTGGTGCCCGACGAGGCGCGGCTCACGGTCTCGCTCCGGCCGCCGCCCGGCGCCGACGTGGCGTCGCTGCGCGGCGAGCTGGAGGCGATCGCGCGCGCCGAAGCGCCCCAAGCGAGCGTGCACTTTCCCGTCGACAATCCGCCGTTCGCCACGCGCGACGCGGCGCCGTTTCGCGCGCTCACCGGCGGCGCGCGCGCGATCGATCTGGCGTTCTGGACCGAGGCGGCGCTGCTCTCGCAGGCGGGCCTCGACGCGGTGGTGTTCGGGCCGGGCGACATCGCGCAGGCGCACGCGCCCGACGAGTGGGTGGCGATCGCCGACGTCCGCGCCGCGCGCGCCGTCTTCGCCGCCGCGTTTCGTTCCAGCCACGAGCAGGGCCGCGATGGAAACCGCTGAGGTCGTCCTCCGCTTTCTCGAGAGCGTGGCGCAGCGCTCGGAGACCGAGTTCTACCTCGGCCTGTTCCGCGCCGAGTCGAAGGAGCGCTTCGCCGCCATCTCCGTCGACGCCAACGTCGCGCGCCACGCCACCGAGGCGGTGGTGCTCGACCTGCGCTTCCTCGCCGCGCTCGGCCTCGCGCCGGTGGTCGTGCTCGGCCTGTTCGAGCCGACCGACGCCGCCGAGCACGCCGCGCGCATCCGCCGCCGCCTCGAGCGCGCGGGCGTGCCGTCCAAGCTGGTGTCGCCCGCCGACGCCGCCGCGCTGCACGACGAGGCGCGCGACTCGGCGCGCGCGGGCGTGCTGCCGATCGTGGCGTTCACCGTCGGCGGCAAGAGCGAGACCGAGGTCGACGAGCGGTTCGCGCGGCTGGGCGCGCT
>Ga0070741_10006249_pt1 | contig 25746 bp, 14 predicted proteins | sample Coa_R1_4_FD_66440 | JGI IMG/M metagenome (GOLD analysis project Ga0070741, IMG submission 66440) | Surface soil microbial communities from Centralia Pennsylvania, which are recovering from an underground coalmine fire - Coalmine... | ecosystem: Environmental > Terrestrial > Soil > Unclassified ... | reverse complement strand
TTGCTGAGCACTTTGATCCCTTTGGTTCTCGTGTTAACTTTCTTCATAGGCGGTTCTTCCTTTCACTGAAATTAGGATTTTGCCGATCTTACAAAATCGGCCAGGTGAACCGCCACCTTTTTAACTTTCAACTGTCAGCGGGACATCTTCAATTTTTAGAGCTTTTCACTTTAGTGGCGTGTGGATTCCATTACTGACTGAACGTTTATGTACAGTTCCCGGGCAGCTTCGAATTCTCCGTCCAAATCCAGCGCCTTGCGGCTGTACTGAAGAGCAAGCTGCATATTTTCAAGACTGAAATAACAAACGGCGATGTTGTAGGCCGTACCCGGCTCCATTCCAAAAAGCTCGACTGAATGCTGAAAGAACTCCAATGCCTCAGAATAATAATCTATCTCCACGAGTACAGTTCCCAGATGAAAGGCTATATCTTCTTCTTCACCAATAGGCATATAAGCGTCCCATATTCTAAGTATGGCATCGCGCAGCTCTTTCTTTTGTCCTCCGCTGCTGCCTTCCAGGCGTTGTTTTAGGGTGGGTAAGCACTCCATAAATTTCTTGTGATCCCAAAATATCAACCGCAGGAAAGCCATGATCTGATCCAGAGTTAATGAATCGTAGATTCTTTCAATTCCGGTTCTAATAATAAACAGATCATCAGGACCGAATTCTTCCACAGCCCTTTCAAAGGCAAACTTTGTCTCTCTGTGGTCATTTGGTAAGTCGCCTAATAGGAACGCTGAAACAGTCAGGGTTTTTGGTGGATGGGCAGAATAAAGCGTTTGCCCGCCCAATTGCCTGACATACTTTCCTATTATCCGAAAATCGACATTCATTGAAAACGAACCGTGAACAAGAACGAACGGTGAGCCTTGGCCTTGGTAAAGGTCTTCGTCACGACTATAACCTTTGTCAGCAGCCAGCAGAAGCATGCGCCCACCTGATATTCGGCAAAGATTTTTAATACAGCTTAATGCCGCAGTCGGAAACAGGAACGAAGTAGCCGTCAAACGTCCTGTATAATCCTGAAGAATTCCATTCCACAAAGCGTCATCATAGTAATTTCCTTCAGCAATTCGACTGCTGTATTCAATTTCCACCCTGTTTAAAATCGCCGGATCATTCAGGTCCAGTTCCTTCTGAGGCGTGCAAACCGTTATCAGCGATTCGTAAAGTCGTCCATCCTGAATAGAAAAAGCATCCTGTGGAATACTGTCGAAAAGATAATTCGCGATCACCGCAATCGGGCCGCGCGCTGTTTCCGCGGATAGAGAATCTCCGCAAACGACCAGTTTTAAATTCTGAGAATGTTCAACATCAAACAGCGCAAAATCCAGTATGCCCTCTTCAACATACGGTTTCAGCCATTTGTGATTTTGCCAGTAGTGCAGGTTTTTTTCGGTAAAATCCGTCATAACATATTTGACGGGAATTTCGCCTAACCCCGCCTGTTTGCAAAGACTTTGAAATCTCTTCAGGAAGAGAAAACCAAAACGCCCGGAACCTGAACCAAGCTCGACAATGTAAAAAGGCCGATCTTTGCCACTTAAATCAGCCAGGGTATTTTCCGGTTGCTGGAAAATTGATTGACAGTCACGCAGATAGCCAAGCACCACTTTTGAGTATGTATCCGCAATTGATGGGCAGCATGTTATATAATGGGGGACGGTTTCCGTCCGCCAGGCATTAATACCGACATTATCAAAAAAGTTCCGCTGCAGTTTCCAAAGCAAAGACCGTGAGAGACGCTGATTGTGCTCGAGTGGTTTGGCCTTTTTCTGAGCTATACGCATAGATGAATACTACCTGGGATTTGATTTCCGAACGTTGTAGGTCTTTTCCAAGTCTGCTGCTTACGATGGAGGAGCTGGCGCTCCGCCTGGTGCGGCGTCGGGCGGGACAATCTTGATTTGATCATTTACAAAATAGATTACGCATGGAGCCTTTGCGTCATAGTTATCGCAATATCCACCGTGATTCGCTGTTACTACGAAAATAAAACCTGGTGTGGTCTTGGATAAATTTTTAAAATAACCCCGACATTCCTCCGGACAAGGGGCCGCGTTTTGCACGAAAGCAACCCAGCCGTCCTTTTGATCAGCAGAAAGATCGGCATATGCTTTCTGCTCTACATGTTTGCCGCCCACCCCTTTATGCGTTGATTTAAGTGTCCACCGGCCGCCGCCGCTCCGATAATATCCTGTCGATTCTATTTGGCCTGAGCTCGCGGTTGCTTCAACAGCTTCCTTTGGCTGCGGAGCATCTCTTTCCGCAATCCATTGCTTCGCCGAATCTATGAAACCTTCCTTCAGCTTCGGGTTCCGTTTATAGCCGGCCTGTACAGCTTTCGCATGGAGGGATTCCAGATCTTCCTCATCGTAGTTAGCCTGTGAATCACATAACGCCCGAGCGGTTAAAAGCATCACCTCAGGTGCACTCAGTTTATCGCTAAACTGCCACCCGCTGGCAATTTCGTCTATTTTTTCCTTTGTCATCCTCTTGCGCTGAATCGTACTTTGTTTTTGTACCACCTGTCCTTGATGATGAGTGACAACTTTCCTAAGGCTGGCATTGGGCTTTAATTGAATCGCGGGAGCCCCCGTTTTCAGAGTTTGCACATAATTGATTGGCTCGCGTCCTGTTTTTAAACGCGACCCGAGAAAATTTGGTTTGTGTCCTGCGTTTTCGTTCGATTGTGCCGTCGCTAATAATTTTTTTTGGTCGGTCGCTGTTTTGTCGCTAGATTTCTTTGTCTGTAATACCTTTGGCGGCAATTGCGGCCGGTAAACAGGAGGCGCAGCCGGCGATTTTCTTTGGCTATCTACCGGCCTTTTAGCTTGAACAGTGACCCGCGGTGATTGCGGTTTTGCTGCTGCTGAAAAAACCTGTTTGGGGTTTGTCTTAGTTTGGTCTTTCTTCTGAATAGTCTTTGTTTGCAAAACCTTTGGCACCGGCAGTGGCTTGTAAGCGGGAGGCGCTACAGCTTGTTTTGTTGATCTCTGGACCACAGGATTCTTTGAATAGGCAAGGACGGGTTTGTAATTTACCTGGCCGCCTTTATTCGACAATTGCTTTTGCTTCGCCACGCTCATTTGCCCGAATTTATTCTTCTTATCCATAATTCTCGGATTGGTTACCAGACCACACAATGAAGGCGTATTGGATATTGAGAAATCTCCCAATACAATTTAGACACGACGATTTTACTCCCGATTTGAATTAGATCACAGGAAAACCGACAAAAAGGCAAGTGGAACATTTCCTTTTAAAATGCAAAAGGCGCCAGCCGAGGTGTTCTCGCCCGGACCTAGCAGCGGATAATCTCTTTAGCTTCCTTCAAGCTCTGTCAACAGGCAGTCTTCGACATGCCGTTGGCATTTTGATATTCGCGGGTCGCTGAAGCAAGGACCACAACTGTTACCTGAAACATTCTCGCGGCAAATTGCATTGATTACCGGTGGCAAAATCAACCATCTACTCCGTTAGGAGCGACGGGCCTAAAATGGCTGACATCGTCGCTTCTGCCGAAAGAAACTTTACTAAGACTCTAATAGTAATAGGACGACCGTACAACTATCCGACGCTTGATGACACGAAGTCTAAACCAAAACAATTGTCGACATATTCTGGTTAGCTATTATGGTGACACTTGTGCTCCGTGGCTATTTGACCCGAACGAGCGCGGGTGGATGCTAAACGCTGTGTTCCTTCGAACCGCCTAAAGGTCGGCGTACGAACGACAATAATCTGCGCGCTTAGACTTGTGAATTTCTTAACCGAAATTGGAACGAAGATTGCTCCAACTTTCTTTAAGTCTCTCTTCGAATCAGGAGGTCAATGATGAGCCGTCACGTCATCGGTGATGGAGTGAAGCGCAATATTGTCCGCGTGAAAAAAAACCGATTACCGGAAAATCAGCCGTTTAGTCCAAATTCCCTGGCAAAATCGTCACGCATTCGCGATGCTGTCGCGGTACCCAGCGTCTGCCCTTACTGCGCGGTTGGTTGCAGTCAGCTCGTTTATACAAAAGCTGGTAAAATCATCGATATCGAGGGAAATCCGGACAGCCCGATCAATGAAGGCACTTTGTGTCCCAAAGGCGCGAACACTTTCCAACTGACTGTCAATCCGCATCGTATTAAGAAAGTACTTTATCGTGCCCCATTTTCTGACAAGTGGGAAGAACGCTCTCTGGAATGGGCGATGAATCGTGTCGCGAAAAAGGTCAAAGAAGTACGCGATGCCGATTTTCGTGAAGGAAAAGACGACACAATTCTAAATAACCTGACGACCATCGCGACCTTGGGCGGCGCGACGATGGACAATGAAGAGAATTATCTGATCAAAAAACTGTTCGGAGGAGGTTTGGGTGTGGTCTCAATTGAGAACCAGGCCCGTATATGACACAGCGCCTCGGTGCCCGGTCTGGGCGTCTCTTTCGGTCGCGGCGCGGCCACAACATTTCAGCAGGATCTGGCGAACAGTGATTGTGTTCTGATCATGGGTTCGAATATGGCGGAAGCCCATCCTGTCGGCTTCCGCTGGCCGATGAAAGCGCGAGAGCGCGGCGCAAAACTGATCCACATCGATCCAAGGTTCACGCGCACATCGGCGATGTGCAACAAGTACGTTCCCATTAGAGCCGGAACGGATATAGCTTTTCTAGGCGGCCTGATCAATTACGTGCTGGAACACGACCGCTGGTTCCACGAGTATGTGACGGCGTTTACTAACGCGACGACGCTTGTATCGGACGAATTCATCGATGCGGATGAGCTCGGCGGGCTGTTCAGCGGCTATCACCCTGACAAAAGACGCTACGATCCCGAGCACGTTCGCTGGAACTACAAGGATGAGCCGAAGAATACCGCTTCGACTGATACGCCACCAGAGATCAAGCACGAATCCTACAGTTCTCGATTAGGATTCATAGAGAAAGTACCACCGACCGAAGACCCAACACTTCAAGATCCGCGATGCGTTCTCAATATCCTTAAGCGTCACTACTCCCGATATACGCCGGAGATGGTGGCGTCGATTTGCGGATGCACACCGGAAGAGTTCGTGCAGGTGGCCGAAACGATCTGCGAAAATTCGGGTCGCGAGCGAACTACATCGATAGTCTATGCTGTAGGCTGGACTCAGCATACAACCGGTGTGCAGATGATCAGGGCAGCTGGCATTCTGCAGTTGCTGTTAGGGAATATGGGTCGGCCGGGAGGCGGTATCATGGCTATGCGCGGTCACGCCAGCATACAAGGCTCGACCGATATTCCGACTTTATACGATCTATTGCCTGGATACCTGCCGCAACCTGCAGCGATGCGCAATCACAACAAATTCGAAGACTACCTCGAGGAGGAAAAAGTCGATAACGGTTATTGGTCGAATTTTCCCAAGTTTGCTGTCAGTTTGCTGAAGGCCTGGTATGGTAATTCAGCGACAAAAGAGAACGAATGGGGATTCGGATGGGTACCCCGTATTGATACCAATTACTCGCAGTTGTCTACGGCAATCGGGATGGCCGAAGGAAAAGTAAAAGGCTTTTTCCTCTTTGGTCAGAATCCAGCCGGAGGCGCGCCAAATGCAGCCTTGAATCGAGCGGCGTTGAAACAGCTTGATTGGCTTGTAGTCCGCGACTGGTTCGAAATTGAAAGCGCCTGTTTCTGGTATAAAGGACCAGAAAATCCAGATCCAAAATCTATCAAGACCGAGGTCTTCTTCTTCCCTGCGGCGGCGGCTGCAGAAAAGGATGGTTCGTTTACAAACACGCAACGACTCCTTCAGTGGCACGACAAAGCAATCGATCCGCCAGGAGATTGCCGGTCCGATACATGGTTTGTCTATCATCTGGGAAAGAAATTGAAGGAGCTTTATGCCGGATCGAAGAAAGATCGAGATCAGGGACTGCTGAACCTGACATGGGATTACGATAGTGACGACGTACAAACTCTTCCTGATGGTCGGCCGAGTCGAATCGCCGATGAGCCTGATGTCGAAAAAATTCTGAAAGAGATCAACGGCTACACAGTAGCCGACAAAAAACAGGTGAGGGGTTTCAGCGACCTGAAAGACGATGGTAGCACTGCCTGCGGTTGCTGGATCTACAGCGGAGTCTTTCCTGAAGAAGGTGAAAATCGCGCTCGATCACGAAAGCTCAGTCCTGACAACTACACGCATCCGGGTTGGGGATTTGCGTGGCCCCATAATCGCCGGATCATGTACAACCGAGCATCGGCGGATCCTGAGGGAAAGCCGTGGTCAGAACGTAAAAAATACATCTGGTGGGATGAGACCAAAAAGAAATGGTCCGGTATGGATGAACCTGATTTCGAACCGGATAAACCTCCCGCATACAGGGCTTCGGGAGAAAAAGGAATGAAAGCCATTTCGGGCGACTCTCCGTTCATAATGAAGCCAGATGGCAAGGGCTGGCTCTACGCTCCGGCCGGAACAAAAGACGGTCCCCTGCCCACGCATTACGAACCTGTTGAATCGCCTGTTCCAAATCTGCTTTACGAGCAGAGAGAAGATCCGGTAGCTGAGCTCTGCGATGTGCCGATGAACACAAAGGCTGAGCCAATGGATCCTGCTTATCCAATCGTTGCCACGACTCATCGTTTGACCGAGCATTATCTGAGTGGTCCAATGAGCCGTTTTGATAGTTGGCTTAATGAGCTCCAACCAGAAATGTTTGTTGAAATCAGCCCTGAGCTTGCATCCGAATACGGCATCGAGCACGGCGGCTGGATGGTGGTTACTACCAAACGCGCATCAATAGAAGCGCGCGCAATGGTCACTCGACGTATACGACCATTAGCGGTGAACGGCCGAGTTCTTCATCAAATCGGCGTCCCCTTTCATTGGGGATACGCCGGAGAATCCGTCGGCGCAGTGGCAAACGATCTGTCGCCGATTGTAATGGATCCCAACGTCAGCATCCACGAAGCAAAGGCATTTACCTGTAATGTTCGAGCGGGACGATTAAGCAATCATGTTGAAGGTCGTCCTGTAGACGTTGCAGCGAAGCCAACTCACGAACGAATGCCGGATACCAGTGATGCCGCGCAGCCGGAGGGACAGCCGCTATGATCAACGAGATAATCAACGCCTTCTCGAAACCCGAAGCTCCGGCCAAACATGAAGAGATGGGCTTCTTTACCGACACAACTCTCTGCATCGGTTGTAAAGCATGTGAAGTCGCGTGCAAGCAGTGGAATCAACTACCGGCCGACGGTTTTCATTGGACCGGCAACAGTTATGACAACACGGTCACTCTCTCTGATACAACCTGGCGACATGTTGAATTTATAGAACAGTTCGACGGTAACGGAACTCCCGATCGCTGGTTGATGATGAGCGACGTCTGCAAACACTGCGTCGTTGCGCCGTGTGAAGAATCGTGTCCGACAGGCTCGATTATCTATAACGAATTCGGCAACGTCTATGTCCAGCAGGATATTTGCAATGGCTGCGGTTATTGCGTTGCCGCCTGCCCATTCGGAGTGTTGGATCGCAGCGAGACTGATGGACGCGCGCACAAATGCACTCTGTGTTACGACCGCCAGAAAGATGACATCGAGCCCGCCTGCGCTAAGTCCTGTCCGACAGATTCGATCCTGTTCGGACCAGTCTCTGAATTGCGTGAACACGCGCACAAAAGAGTTGCTGACCTTCACGACCGAGGCGAAACGGACGCCTATCTATACGGCGCGGAGGATAACGGCGAATACAGTGCTCTTAATTCCTTTTTTCTGCTGACAGACAAACCGTCGATTTACAACTTGCCTGAAGCTCCGCGCAGACCAGCTGCGCATATGAAGACGAGTTATGCATTCAGCTTTGCCGCTGCAATTGGATTGGCGGCCGCATCGGTGTTCATTTTCGCGAAAGGTAAATAAATGGCCACGCAGACTCACGCCACAGATCAGAATCTCTGGTTGCCGACGATATCGCCTTCAATAGATATTCAGAAACAGGCTGTGCCAGCGTCAGCGACTGAGCCCGGTTACTACGGCTTGCCAATGCTAAAGCGGCCGACATGGACCTGGGAGATTGCCTGGTATTTCTTCCTGGAAGGCCTTTCGTCTGGTTGTTTCCTAATATCGAGTCTCGCCGATCTCTCGCATCCGGAACGTTATCGCAAAATGGCGCGACTAGGTTATTTGGTTTCGTTCGCGTCGATACTGCCTTGCGCGCCGTTGCTGATAAAAGATCTTGGACGACCAGAGCGTTTCTATCACATGCTGAGAGTCTTCAAACCGGCATCACCGATGAATCTCGGAGCGTGGGCGTTGATGGGTTATACAATGCCGTTGTCAATGCTCGCGACTGGCGAGTTCATGGCGGATTTGCCATTATCGAACCCGATGCTAAAAGCAGTCGGGAAACTGCTGCCGAAAAGACTGCTCGGAATTATGGGAATTCCCTGCGCGGTTGTGATGACCAGTTATCCTGGCGTGTTGCTTTCAACAACCAGCACGCCGGTTTGGGCCAAGAGCAGACTGTTAGGTTCGCTGTTCGCGTGTGCTTCGATGTCCAGCGGAGTATCTGCGTTACTTCTCGCCAGCGAGTTCAGCGACTCAATCGATTCAAAAACCATAAGAAATCTGGAAAAAGTAAAATCATTGGCGTGGATCTGCGAAGCGGCTGTTCTAGCCGGTTATCTTCTGACTTCCGGCAAAACATCTCAGCCGCTTGTGACAGGAAAGCACAAATGGACATTCTGGTTCGGCGCTGTTGGTATCGGTCTGGTTGCGCCGCGAGTTATTGAGTCGATGAAACCAAAGAAGTCAAAAAAGAGATCTTCGATTTTGACTTCCTTAATGAGTTTGGCAGGCAGTTTCGCCTTGAAATGGGCAATAACGCATGCTGGCCGAGATTCTGCAATGGATCCGGCTGCCGCGCGAAATTTGTCCAGCAAACGCGATGTTTAATCGCCGTCTTGCTGATCCCTGATCGGCGGTTGCAGGAAAACCAGCAACGTCCAATGAGCGTACCCCGTTCTGTCGCGACGATTATCCAGAACCTGCGAGCGCCGGGTATCGTCTATATGATCCATATCTGAAGCACCAGGAGATCCAAGCCGAATCTAAGAACCAATAAAGCTTCTCCAATTCTTCTCTGGCATTTAGCCGTTATCGCCATTTCAGCGTTCTGTAACTTTTGACAGTAGATAGGTCGTACCAGCGTTTTTACAATCAAAACTAGTGTTGTTGGAAACTACTGGGGGATCCGCGGAGGCTGAATGGAATTACGGAAAGCTGCTGATGCCAGCGCTTCTCCCTGGGCTAGGTAGGCTAAGCGACGACAGCGATGTCGAACGCACTACCTAGGGTGTAACCGTCTGGCACCAGCAGCGGTATGTTTTGGTTCAGACAGCATGTGTCAGCACATCTTTGAAGTGTCGGGCAGTCCGAGAAACGATTTGCAGAATCCTTTTAAAGCTGGTTGCGTTTCGTCAGGCAACGTTTCGAACAATCTGAACAGAATACCATTTACATTCTGCTGGATCGAACCCACAAGCCGTCGGTCAGGTTCGAGGTGCATAAGTCGGCCAATTAAGGTAAGGCTATGGAAGACCTGGCTCGAGGCCAGCGCCTTGAACCATTCTTCATCGCTAACAGATGGAACTCCGGCTTGAAGCAAAGCCTGGCGGTACGCGGTCGCCAGATCATTCGGGAAATCGGCGCTGTTCCAAAAGTAATTATCGTTGCTGAGATTCAATTCAAATTTGCCCAGCATAGGTTTACACAAATCCAGTAAACCAGGACCATACCGGGCATATTCATAGTCAAGCAGATAAAGTCTGTCGTTTAGCTCAAACGTCTGTCTTGCGTTCCCCAGGTCATCATGAATAAATGCCTTGTGTTGCCCGGGACAAGCAACGAATTCTGCGGCTTCCTCTATTTCCTGATCAAATGCGCTTGAAGCCAGTCCGCGTTCACCCGCCTCTCGCAAAAGATACGCGCGGCCGAGGTTAAACCGCCATTGTTGCGCCGGACCGCCATATCTCCTCTTATCATCAGATGGAGCGCCGAGTCCGCTTTCCCGCCGAAGCTCATCGTACTTCTCTTCATGCCCCATTGTTGAGCTGTGTTGCATCGCTAACGCCAGGGCGATTCGCGGAATCAAATAACCAAACGTGCGCTCTTCGGCATATCCGTTGTCGCCTAAATATTCGAGCACGAAAAAACCTCTCTCATCAAAAGTGATCAGCTTCGGCCGGTAAGGTTGCGGTGAAGGACAGTTTTCAAGAAATCGCTGCGCCAGCAGCTCTTCGGCAAATTCAACATGTTCGTTGGGCAAATCCCTTGCCGGGTAACATTCGGGAAAAACATGCTTTACGAACACAAATCGAGGATTACCGCTTCCCTCCAATTGAACACGCGCGGAAACCGCTGCACGGCGTGAAATGTGCCGAACTCCCACGACACGCGTCGCCGCGCCGTAAACCTGCCGGAGTTTCTCCTGCAGGTTATCCTTCAAAGCTTCAGATTGAATTGCTGTTTGCGATTGTGACATGTATTTAGTGCGGATAAAGCAGCATTATAAAACAATATGCATACCAGTTCGGGCGCAGAGCGTCGTTATTCTGGTTGGAAGCAGTGCCCGAAAAATCCACGTATAAATCGTGCCCGTGCTTGCCCGCTGATTGAACGCTGACGTTGACATTACTTCCAGCATCTATGCCGGACCATTTACCGCAGCTGAGTCCGCGGGCATACCAGGGACTTGGTATTTTATGCTGGTGATCTCCAGTTTCATTCAATTGGGCGGTGACTTTAAAACCAGCCAGCGAGTGTTTGTGTGTGGGGAAACGGTCTGATTGCTCCGCAGCGCGACTGGATCCCGCTCCGACGACAAATACATCTCTCAGGTCAGGAGTCCCGTTCGTGCCGTCGCAGATCGCCCAGCCCGCCGGAATATCAGTAGTCGACCCACTCCAGACCGTAATAGTTCCACAACGAGTCCAGCGGCGCGAAATCGCCGGATTTACAGTAAGCCTGGCCGGCCGGGTCTGGATTTCCCCTACGATCATATCGTAAGCAGTGAGCACAAACGTCTTGTTGCTGATTACAGGAACGATCAGACCGGCGCCCGTCGAGTTGACTTGGCCAACGCCTGCTATCTCGACATATGTTGAATTGCGAACCTTCCAGTTCAACGAGACGGTTTGCCGATGATAGTCTGAAATGTTTAGTGTGTCCGGCGTGACATAAAAACTTTCGATATTCATCGCCGCATATTCTTTGTCCAGCAGAAAGGCCATGAATCCGTCGTTGTAGCCGGGAACATTCGCATATTGCAGGTACATCACTGTCGGACCGGCTACAAACGAGGTGCGAACGTTTCCAAAACTAAACTGAGCGATAGAAGTATCTGGCGATGTACCGAGAATATTCTGATTACTCGGGAGCGGCAAAAGCGCCCAGCGCGCCGGTGAGCCAGGCAACTTGTCCGTAGTCCAACCCGTTGTCTTGCCTATGACCTTAACGTCAAATTCATTTATCGCATCAGTCGTAGTCAATGCGAAAAATCCAGGTGGTTCATCGCTCGGCACAAATGACACGGTGAACTGCGGAGGATTTTTAGTGTCCCATGAAGTAGTGATTGGATAAACGGAACTCTTGTTGTATAACCTGATCTGAATCTCGTTGATGTAGGGCTCGGTAGAGATTTTCGTTATCCCGATATAGTTGATCTGCTGATTTTTCTGTTCGTAACTTCCGGTCGGATTGATGATGATCTCCATTCCCATATGTTCCAGGAGAGTCTTAGCTCCCGACGGTTTGTTCGAAACCATCATGGCAATAGTGTAGGTATTGTCGTATTGACCTCCGGTGTTGTACACGTCGGTGCTGATGTAGTATGAACCAGTGCTTGTTGTTGGCGTCACGCTGGACACCGTAAATAAGAGCGAGTCGTTTGGGTGCCAGCTCATCGACGCGTCGGGGCTGATCGACCATAACGGAAAATCGCCTCCTGAAAAGAATTTCGCGCTCCAACCTGCAGCAGTCAACGTCAGGGTGCTCTGCTCTTCCGCGGATTTATAAAGCTGCGAAAAATCCAGCAGAATACAGCTTGCTCCGCCCTCAGGTGGAGGATCCTGCGGTTGCCCACCGGTGAGCTGCAAAACAGAACCGGTCTGATTGGTTAATTTCACGGTCAGGGTATTCGTCGTTGACAGATAAACCTGTTGTGACCCGTCTTCGGCATTGGCGATATTTACACTGATTTCTAACTGAGCCATATCGGTCCTTTATTTAAACGCCCATCTTCTGGATGTAGCACAACGCAAACCATGGCGGCAGCACCGTGTTGTCATTCGGCCCGCTTGTAAACTGCGGAATCGCGACCGTAACTGAGTGATTATGGTTGCCGGCATCCTGTGTGTGAGCGTATGCGTTACTGCCTGCGTCGATGCCCGACCATTTACCGCAGCTCAAATTGCGAGCGTACCAGTTGCTGGGCATTCCGTGGCTATGATTGCCATTGGTAGTTGAAGTAAAAGCGACTGACGGAGGCGCTACGTTATGAGTGTGCGTGGAAGCTGGACCGTTCGCTCCAGGTTGCTGGCTGCCGCCTGCTCCCATAATAAATTTGTCCTGAAGATTCGGCGTGCCATTCTTTCCGTCGCACAGCGCCCAGCCATCCGGAATGGTTTCTTTCGAACCGCTCCAAACTGTTATCGTGCCTTTCGGAATTACACGAGTAAGAAGATCAGGCTTCACGGTCACGGTAACATTCTTAGACACTGCCTGGGCAAGCGAGGCGCTGAAGGCAGTCAACGTGAAGACCGTAGTCTGTTCAACATCAACGTTCATATTATTGACTTGCGCGTCGACTAAACCTCTGCCGGACAAGGTGACATAACCGGCGCTTTGAACATTCCAGGAAAGAAGTACCTGTGTCGGCGCATTAATATTATTCAGCGTGATACCGGTGTCTGAGCCGTCAACCGTGAACGCCAGGATCTGCAATCCGCCGCTGCTTTCAACAGCGGCCGTTTCCATCCGGGCATTCAACACCTGATAGCTGTCGGCGACCCCTGGCACCTTCGTAAAATAGAGCAGAAGCTGGGCGTTGCCGCTACTGCTTTCCAAACTCTGAATATTATTCATCTTTATCTGAATATCGCCGCTCGATGGATGCTTGGCTGGATCGTATTGTATTTCCCACACCGGATATGCAGTGTTGTTGTCTGTAGTAACGCGCCAGGGTTCGTTTTCTGCCACTTCGACGTTGATCTTTGTTGCCTGCTCGGGTGGTACCAGTGCACTGTATCCTTGCGAGTAACCGTCGCTTAGCATAAAGAAAAACTCGGGTTGCTCATCGCCTGCCATTTCCGGCCGGATAAAACCGTCGGCGTTATTGATAATCAGTTTCAGCACACCTCCACCATCATCGACGAGGGTGCCAACAGTGTTCACAGTGTTGTCGTACTTCCAATTGGCCGCGAAATAACCAGACTCCCCTTCCATCTTCAGACGGAATACAGCGACATCCATAGTGGCCGACAAAGCATGTTCAATGTTTTCGACTTTCGCCCTGATTGTACCCAGCCCACTCGTACCTGTGACAACAATCTCGGGGAAAACCACATCGATGGAATCGTCACTCAGCCATCCCCAAAAGGTCACTTGCTGTTCGAAGGTGAAGACCAGGTTATTTTCACTTGTGCTGAGCGAAAATCCGGCAATTGGCCTCGGAGGTTGTTTAATATCGATATGGCCGCCGACGTTGCTGAAATCAATCGTAATGCGAGCGTTCCGCGATTCATTAGACGATTTCTGAGTAAGAAACGAATCCCAGCCATTATTAATCAGCTTGATCTTCAGTCGTTCTGAAAATCCTAGGCGGATGAAATTCAACCCTTCGCTATTTTGCAGCGAAGCGAAAAACGCAAGCTGTTTCTGATCTCCGCGTTGTGCAGTTTCTGGTCTTTTTTTCATATCTTTATCTCAACAATTCATCCGGGATTATTACGGATTACTGTTTTTGCTCAGTATCAGCCATCCTTCGTCAACCGCGGCTGCGTTATCCAGGGTTGCCTTCTGATTCAATGTGCCGACGCTTTGATTTTGCCAGCCCGTCTCGTTAAGCTGCGTCCACGACCAGGTGCCCTCGCCTTCGGCCGGCAACGGTAACGCAACGCCGCTACTAGTCCATATCACTGGCGCGGTAAGAAATGAAAACAACAATTTATTTACGACAGACGCATAAATGGCCGCCGGGATCGAAATCGTCTTTACCGGCAATATCCCTATGTACGCGTGCACCTCACACAGCGGGTTAATCAGCATTGCTATATTGACCGGATCGCTCATACCCGCAGTCAACGTCAATGTCTCCGGTTGCGGCACAACGATGTGCGGAATCCCAAATAGTGCCGCATTCGAATAAAAGGTGCTGAAATCATATTGCCTTGGATCAAAATTCGATGGCAGAAAGAAGCCATAGAGCCCATCGTTAAGCTCTGAAAGACTGCCAAGCAATACAGGAAAAGCAATGTCCGTAAAACCGAAGACTGAACGGTCCAGCGGATTGTCCCTGGTCATATCTTTTTTCAGAGAAGAATAACTCTGATCAGGCTCAGCATGCCCCATTAGCGAAAGCTGAAGCGAGGTCTGAACCAACGCCATCGGTGTGCCGACCAGCACCGAAGTCGATGCTTCCTGTTGAAACGCATCGGGGACAATATAGGTCTTTGCCCTGTCGAAAGTTTTGATCAGGTTCTGAACATAGGCGGCCCCGTTATTCCAGGTAGCCAATGCAAAGGACCTCAAAATCGAATTCGCATTGCTGAATGCTTGTTCAATATCCGTTCCCGCCGAAACGCTTCCCGGCGCATCCAGCCAGAAGAGAGCGCTGCCATCGCCGGAGCTGAACATGCTTCCAATAGCTTTGCCGTTACCGTCATAGAACATCAGACTGCCATCAAGATGATTCGGAACAATCCATCCGCAGATCGGACTGTCGTCAAAATGACTGGACATCTCAATGCTGTTATCCGTCGCAGAGAGCCAGCGGAAATAAAGCTGCGATCCTTGAGACAGGCGCGGAGGCAACAGCAGCGTAGGCGGCTGGTCAATCCCAGTCGATATATACGGAATAGTTTCGCTTACGATTAGGTTAGTGACATCGACAATCTTTCGCCGGCCAAAACCGTCTGTAATAGAAAAACGCCGGAGAACAGATTTGCCTGCCCGAAATGGGTTATAGGCGAAATCGGTTTGAGGGGTGTGCTGGTTCTGATCGCCTACAGCCTGCGCGACAAGGTTATTCGAGAAATCGCTATATGTGCGGTTTATGGCGGCCGGATCGGAGACCGGCAACTGCATCAGCATCTCCTGCATTGTCAGAGCGTCGTGAAATCCGCCTATCGCCTGAGCAAGAGCTGGCATACTCTTGATATCCGCTAATATCTCTTTCAGTTCGTCGTCGTCGTTGTACCGCAAGTATTGTTCGATCTGGGCGCGCAAATCGACTGTGGCTCCGCTGCTCGAAAGCACAGCCGACTGGTACTGCTGTGGAATATCAGAAAACGTGGTGTCGTCAGGATACTCATAGTCGAAATTCTGACGGTCGAATTTCAGTTTCTGTATGACGGTATCTTTAGGGTAGCCTTCACCGGTGCTTCGATTGATGCCGACCAGCGGATAAAAGTCGAATGCCCACGAAACAGCAATTGGATTCCACGGGACTTTCCATAAAGTAACCAAAATGTCGCCTTGCGGCGTTGGTCCATTAAAAGTAATTCCGTTGTCCGGCGTTTTTGCCTGAAGCCATTGCTGTTGCGCGAGATTGATGTCGCTGAATGTTTCATCTCTGTTAATTGAGGCCGGATTATCAGGGCCGCCATTTTGGGCCAATAGCGTAGTCAATAACGGAGATGCGTCGCCGTTCACCATCAGCAAAGCGCGCCACGCTTTATCCATACTGTCGTACGGAAGATTCGACGTGTTGCCGAATGAAGGAAGCCAGCTTGCATCGAAAACAGATGCGGCGCTGCCCTGAACCAATCCTGCCGGAAAATTAATTTTTGTAATCAGTTTGCTTGTTAGCACGCAAATTATGGTGTTTCCAAAATCAGGGGGGATCTCCGGCGCGTCTTTGCCGGACAACAACAGGACAGGATCGTTCGGTCTGTAGTAACGCGGAGACGGCATGTTAACAAGCTCGATCGTTTCCGGCAGCGCAGTCGTGATGGAGACCGTCAGCGCGTTAATTGTATTAAGCGCGTCATTCATCCGGTCTGAAATCTCGTTTAGCGATTGGATCTCCGAATTAAGAAAATCGAAAACGTCATTGATGTCGGGATACTGGTTCGAAGGTCCCATATGCTGGATGATCATGAACTTCGTCCAGTCCTCGAATACCTGTTGAGCCAGGGCGGTGCGCTGCTGCGCTAGAGTGTTATATTCATCCTGTACCTGATTTAATTGACGCAGCTTCGGTCCGATCGAAGCGTCAAGCGCCACGGCGGCATTCTGACCTTGCGCCGGCTCTATATCCCAGAGCTCTCCACCCTGGAATCCGCCGTATTCAGCACTGAACAGTTCTTCTTCAAATCTGGAGAGACCGCCGGGTTGTCCAAGGGTCTGAAGCGATCCAATTTGCACCGCATTCATCAGGCGCTCTACGTGTTTGAGCTCCTGACCTGCGTCCTCTACAAGCCAGCGAACCATTGCCGAAAGTGCTTCCGGTGCTGTGTTTCCAATCGAGATGTTTACATTGGCAGGATCGTTTGCATCAGGGAAATAGCCATTTGGCAGATGCGGGTTCCAGTCGATTGAGCGAACGCAGCCTTGCAACAACGTGTAACCGGGCGACAACGTTCCATGGTCATCATCAAAGATCCATCCGAAACTGTTAGAGCTTCCATTGATAGTTTGTTTCGACAGAGGATCGTTTGCCGGATTACTGTACCAACCCATTACCGTATAACTTAAAGTTTGCTTTCCCGCATCAAAGCCGGTATTGAGAGTGCCGTCGTACATTCCAAAGACGTTTTCGCAATTTTGAAAAGCTCCTGAAAAATCCAGAATGCCATAGCCGGTTGCATTCAGTCGCGGGTAGTACTTTCCCAGATTACCACCCTTCACCCATTCTTCATAATCGTAAACGCGACCCAGGTAACGCCACGTATTCGGGCTGTCCACATCAGGGTTCCAGGGAACGCTTGTCATGCTGTATGTGGTATCGATCGATAGATAATCGCTTTCCAGAATCCAGCTTTTTATTGAGGTCTGTCCACTGCTTTTGTCGACGATTGTGCGAATGACCAGCCATCGATTCGGTGCGTCGGGAATCTCTGTACTGCCATCATCGCCGGTTGAAATGTGCCGTAACGCTTTCGGTAACTGCCAGTGCAGATATATTCCTTCCGCAAGCTGGCGCGTATCAAACGGCTGGTTCTGCACCGTCTGGCTGATATAAACCTTACCGGTTTTGACACCCTTGGCGGGCAGCCTGGAGAAATCGGCGTTTGGTACTGCAAAGATCGACCTGCTCGCGTCGATTTCGCTTACTGTTAATGCCTGGACACGAATTGGAACGACCAGACCATCGAATGTCGTGCTCATAAGTTATGGATTTTGTAATCTACTTCCTGAACGCCCTGAATCATCTCCAGCGCAAAGGCCGCAGGTGTATAGGTCGTTTTCGAAATTCCGTGATTCGCAACCAATGTTTTTTCAATCAAGTCCGAGAGTTCATCAATATCGAGCACGTTGTTGTCTGCGGCCGGATCGCGCAACTTTACTTCAACTGCCACTCCATCGATGATCGAACCCGGCTGTTGTCCTCCCGGACCTTCATCAACATATTTCAATTGTTTAGTTCGTGTTCCATGCCCCTGCTCGATTCCGAAGTGGAGCGTTTCAGCAGGCTCTCTGAACTTCACAGTTTTAATTAGGCCGTCGAAAATACCAAACATGATGTCTGATGAAAGACGCTCCTGCCGCAGTCCAGTTAGCACAGTTCCACCAGCGTCAGTAGCTTCGATCTCCATATTCGGCCAGCCGGATACAACGGCGGAGCGAAGAAGAAAACCGCTCATTACGCCGCTGCCATCGGCTGCCTGCAATCCGAAATTCCGAGCCCGAATCTGCGAAGTCTTTTTGACAGCTTTGGCGTGGATTCTATTCAAATGCTCTTTTTCGGCCGGATCGCTGCCTGTCACGGAACGGCCTATGCTGAACGCCCCATCGATCAGCGATACAATCCAGCTTTCATTAACCTGGAAGAAACGGATCGACTCGATTGGCAGCATTCGCTGGTCCGGAACAAGGTAGTGAACAGGCACGCCGTGCAATAAGCGAAGTTTCGCGAGCCACGCAACGATCTGTTCCTCGGCCGGATTGTTGTTGTCGCCATCGGCGCTGGCTACGCTGGTTCTTGCAACACGCAAACGACTGCGAAATTCCGCTGTCTGTGTCGACCGGTTCATGCCTTTTCTTCTTTCTGCTTTTCAATCATCTTCTTCAGCGTCGGTTTAATGACGTGGTTCATGAGTTTTCTTCCGAGCTCTGAATGATGAATACGAGCCGCGCCAATTTCGATGTCGAATAGCTCGCCCACAAACTTCTGCTCGAAACTGTTAACAGCAGCCTGTGTCTGGCTGCGTTTCCAGTTATAAAGCGTTGTTGCAAAATCCAGATCGTTCAGCGCCAGCAACCGACCAAGCTGCCATGCGGCCGAAAGCGAGATATCCAGCATTCCGGTATCCGGGTTGTAACAGGTCAATGCGTCCTGCGAAGCGGCGGGCACCTTCACTTCACCTTGTTGTGTAAAAGGCAGCAACGGCCCCCGATACCACGACATCAACTCTGCCGATTGTCGTGTATGGTGCGGCAAGGCCGTGTAACCCATTTGCAGAGCCTGTTGTACCTGCTGATTTGTTGTGTGCATTCCATTTCGATAAGGAACCTGCGGCGTTGCCGGATCGTGATTCAGATTCATCAAATAATCTTTAAATGTGACTTGTTGAGTTACACTGGAAAACCACCAGCTTGCCAGTACGGCCATGCGTATAAACTCGGCATTTGGCGGCGGACCATCGCGATCGGGCAGGTAAGATCCCATATCTTCAAGCGAAACAACCGCGCAACTGGTCTTATGACCTTCCATGGCGAGGCGATTTCCCACGACAATCGCGGTCTCGCCGAGGGGCGTGTCTATATCGCCGAGAGCTTTCTGCGCCATCAGCTCAGGCGAAACAATGCGCGAATGCGCCAGCCAGCGCGCTTCCGTGCTTTTTGGCGCGATAGCTTTAAAGAGCGCAACCGGCACATCAATGTAGTTGCAAGGATCGCCTGGCTGTTGTCCATATTCGAGAGTCAGATTCGGATACGAAACGACTCCAGCCGGAGGATGCAGGAGATCGTTGAGCGTGCCCGACGCAACCGCTGGCGCGGGATCAGTCTCATCGAATACCAGCAGCACAAGCCAGGGGAATTCAAGACCGCTCTCCTCCGCGGTTCTTGCCTGCACGCCGAGATTGCGTTGCCACGGCAAGGTTTTGGCGGTGAAAACGATATGCGGGAGCACATTACCGTACTCGCCCTGCGCTCCCATCGGCGGAAACTGCGACTGAACATAAGAAGGTGGTATGCTGAACCGGACGCCCTGCACGGCGAAGGTAGTATTGGTCTTGAACGTTTCGTTGAACTTGTTCGAACCGGTCTCGCTGTAAACATGCTGTTTCAGCGAAATAATGTAGTCGCCCGATTCCAGCGGCGGCTGAAAGAATTCGTAAAACGTTACCAGCTTCTTTTCGTCGCTCATTGATTCGTACTTCCGATCGTTTTTGGCTCACCCAGATAACTGAGCGTGACCGGGCTCAACAATTCCAGTCGCGAAAGATCTTGCATTGGCCGAGTGTTCAGCGCAGTGCCCATCGCAAAGCCGTTGTAATAGAGGTCTGCAAGTATGTCGCTCCGGTTTAGATAGACCGCCTCATTGCCAATCGTGCTTGCGAGAGTTGCGTTAGGATCCAATCCGCCGAACGGATCCTTTGTAGGGGCGGGATCGGTTCCCCAGTTGACATCAACAACGCCTTCCGGATCGTATTCAAGTACCTTAACTTTGATCGGTACAGAATGAGCAGGATTAACCACCTTCGGCCTCAGGACCAGACCTTGCAATACATCATCGAGAAGCGGTGCGCCGTTGAGCGACTTATCGAGATTTTCCTGATAAAGCCACATCGCTTTGGACACTTTGGCAACAAAAGGCGTAGGCTCAAAGCCATCAAAGAACATGGAGTCGGTCAACCGGCAAACCGTCACGGTGTGTGTGCTCTTAAGATCATCCTTGGAAATCTGCATTGGGCTGATGCCAAAATCGGTATTCCAGCCACCTGACAGAGCATCGTTGTTATAGCTCACCGATTTGCTCGCGGCCAGCGATTGGGTTTGCACACTGAAATGCTGTGGATCAACAACATAATCGATTGGAACTTCAATGATCTTACCTGGATCGTCCGGATCGGGATGCACGGCGATAACCTGGCCGTCGCGCGTTAAATCCTGAATAACTCCGCTGGTCGCTACGACCGTCACTACCGGAGATTTGTCGCTAACGTCGTAGACTGCTTGCGAACAAGGCTGATCGATTTCTGCTGCGCTCGCAAGTCTGCGATTTAACCCTGTCCGCCAGTCTTTTTGCGCAACCGGTCGATCCATGAAGGATGAGCTTCCGCCCGACTTGGATTCGCTTTGCGAGCTTTGATCCAGAAATGAATCGCGGAAATCGGTCCAGTCAATTGCCTTGGGCTTTGAATCATCCTCACCGTTGCCAATCGTGAAACTGATGATATCCAGATCAATGCGCGCTCGATATTTAAACGGCGGCCCCCAGATGTGCAGCTCCGCGCTGATGCTCGCCGATATGCTGACTCGCACAAAACCGACATCGACAGATGCGCGCACACTGAAGGAAACACCCATCGAGATGTCATAATGAAATGGTTTCCAGTAAATCAGGAAATCAGCATGAACTTTGAAACTGGCGCTAAGCGGGCCGCTCTCCCAAGAAGCTTCCAACCGTCCGCCGGCCATCACCGCGTGGGGAGTCAGCGCGAAATACAAGCCGCCCTTGATCACCAGCTCTGAAGAGACTTTCCAATTCATGCCCAGCAGCGGGACGGATGGGTAATAGGATGCTGGTTTGAAATTTGGATTGTAGCCGCCGAACGTGATCACAAAATCACCCGCGTGGTTTTTGTCAGGCGGAAAGTTGGGATCAGTCGGCTCAAACCACATATTGAAAGCAAATCCGCCCGTCAGATGGCAATCTTTTGTAAAAACATAGGAGTCGGCGGTGAGTTGCGCGTAGACGGCCAATATTCCTTCACCAGGTATGAACAGGGCCGACATTGCCAGCTGAGCGAAGACGATTGGCACCGGATCCAGCGCAGGCACCTGCAACGTTCCGATACCTAATAACGCTAACTGGAACCGTGACCCGAACGCGACGCTCAGCAACGCCGATATGTTCAGCATGCCGAACGAAGAAACATTTACTCCAACAGCCACCCAATTCTCGCCTATTGCCACGCCGAGATACTGATCCATCACTCGCATAGCATCAGCAAGCGATGGATCAGGACCGAATGGGTTACCTGAAGCTGAAGCACCCGCTACCAGCGGGAAGTTGATCACCTGGTCGATTGGCGGTATCAGCAGATTGCGGTTGTATCCAAATCCGCCTGAAATGCCGTTGACGAAAAAGAACGGCGGCCCGCCAATTGGCGCATTAACCATCAGAAACGCAAAGAGGGACGGCGGTGTTGTGGTAGCGTAAGAACCAATTATGCTCAGCCCAAAATTCCCAGCGTGAACAATCAATTGGCCAGCAAACTCCATGTAATCCCTGGTTTCGGTTTTCAGGAACGCTCCTGAAATGGTCAACGCTGGAGTGCTGTAGCTGACTCCCAATCCGCCGATATCGAACGACGGAGTGTAAGGGCTCTGAAGTGGCACCGTGACGCCCAACCCCATTACGCTGGCGCTGAAGGCCGTGAATGACAGCGACGCGTCCAGCATCACTTTCAGCCCGTTATCAAGACGGAATCCTATCCGTTGCACATTGATAGGGCCGAACGTCTTCTGCAGATTTATCCAGGTGCCTGCCTCAGAATTGGCATTCAATCCCGGTGGAGTGTTCACAGCCGGCAACAGACGGTCGTGAACTAAATCAGCTTCCTGAAGATCTGGGGTTACCGACGAACCACCGAAGCTGAGAACTATCTTTTCCGTACTTCCCGCCAAAAGCAAATTTATGGTGAATGTGGCAGGACTAGGCGCCGACGTATCGATGTTTATCAGTACAGAACTGAGGACAATACTGTCTTCCGGGCTGAGATATTTGCCCACTAACGGCAATTCGGTAAGATTGATCGAAAGATCGGAGAAACTGAGCTCGGCATTCACCGCCATCCGCTTATCTTTGGCGCTGTATTCAATGTACAACTGGTTCAGATCTATTTCCGGAAGCCCAGCAGGCGGAGTGAAGCCAAATAGACGCGCCAAATCTGAAATCAAATCTGTCAGATTCGGATTTTGGCCGGGCAGCGTTTCACCGATGAAAACCCAGCCTGCTGTTGTGCTGTAATTGGCAGAGACCGATATACCCACGCCTCCCAACGAGAATGTGCCTGACACCGTTCCCGACACCCCGGCCTTTGACGAGGCCAGCGTCAGGTACATCCCGGTCAGCACAAGGCCGTCATCACCGCCGACCAGGGCCCAATGTTCTTTGATATTTGCTTCAAATTGATAGCTGCTTTGACTGACGTTTCCGGTAACCGCGAATTCAGCTCCGGTTATTGTTGGCAACGGAATGCTATCGCCCACAAGCTGCTGCACCGGAGCAAGCAAATTCATTTCATCGCTTTGGGCATCGAGTTTCACCTCGAAATAAAGCTCAGGTATTCCCACATACGCGGAAAGGACTACATCAGCGTTACTCTTTGGCGCGAATTTGGCCGAAGCGTAAACATTTCCTGCCGCCGACCAACTGCTCCCGTTGTTGTCAACCTGTATAGAGAAGCCAAGGTTGTCAATTTCGATCAGATCGTTAAAGAGTTGCCAGGGCTGCGAAACGACGCTGAAGGCAATGACGAGGCTGTTGAATGAAAACGGATTTGCCGACAAATCTACCGAAATGAAATCGAGCGAAAGATCTTCGAAGATCGGAAAACCACTGACCGGGTTGAGTATCGACGTCAGGTCCGCGCCGTTAACAAGAGAGTTTAACTGGCCCTTTGTCGCTGGTTGCTGGTACCGTTCTCCGACCACCAACTGCAAAGTCGTGTTTGAATCGTCGTAGATGTACATCGATACAGGAATAGTCTGCCATCCCTGGGGCGTAAAATCGCAGCGCAACGCTAGAACGCCAGTGGGCAGGATTGCAAAGTTCTCCTGATCTTTGGCAACGATTTCCTGAAAAATGATGGCCGTTTGCAGATTGAAAACGAACTTGTTGCTGCCGAACGTGACTGTTTGACCCCCGTTGCTGATATTAAGCAGCATCTCCGGATAAAGCGAAGGCGTGGGATTGAACTCGTCACCCGGGAAATACCAAAGCTCCACCGGGCCGCTGACATATAGGGGAAAGGTTATGACCGGGCTGAGCAACTCCTGCAAGGTGCCGTTCACATTCAAGGTTGCGGAAAACGAAAGTCCCTTGACTAGGCTGTCGGCGATTTCCTTAATGTCTGGTGGATAGCCGAAGTTGCTTCTAAAATCGGCCGGCAGAACATCGGGCGCAGTCGAATCGATCGTTAAACTGGGAGATGCAAGCGCAATCAGATCGAGAACCGACCCGTCCAGTGAAGAGAATGTTTCCGAGAATTTCCATCCGTCGTCGGCAATATTGATTACCAGTTTTGCTGTGACCGTGCCATCGCCCAAAAGAGCGAAGACACCAGTACTCACCTGGCCGTTGTTGATACCCTCAATTACGCCGGAAGCTAAAACTCCGGTAATTGTAACCCGCTGGTTCGGATCGTCAGCAGTCATCGTGGCCTGATCGATTTCCAGGGTACCCGTAGTCAAATAGAAGATCGTATCCCATAACTTCACAATGGCCGGCGTGTCGAAAGCCGAAGCATTAACGACGATCTTCTCTGACGCGTCCGGGGTCAGCAGCTCCTTCAGCTTGTTGTAGGTAATGCTCATAAGGTCATGGCAAAGTTAATACGAATTCGACCGGCAAGTGATCGCTGATCAGCCGAGCTCCGACCAGCGAACCGGCGATGTTTATGTTATGCGATTTGTCTCCCGCAAGCTGTTTCGCGAAATCGGTGGCCATATAGTCGTAGTCCGAAGATACAAACCCTCTCTGGTCCAGTTCCTTGTAATGTTCAACGCATTCGTCGAGTGTCACTCCCCGTTTGCGAACCCTTTCCGGAACATTTGAAACGTCCGGAGTTTTGGCTGTCGCTGGGTTAGCCGCCGCCGGATTCACGCCAAGCATTAAATTGTCATAGCAGCTAATAGCTAAATCTCCTGTATTTTTGTAGTCCCTTGGTGAGAACTGAGAGTATGTAACCAGATGTGTATTACTCTTTATGAACAGTTTAGCGTTTAATTCCGGAAACGTATTGCCGGTTATCTGGTCGTACCAACCAGCCTCCTTGGCGCTCAGATAGTTCATATTGAAGTCGCCGGTCAGAATATAACTTTGTAAAGTTACGTTAGTTGTTCCGCCGTTGACGACCTTCATTACGATTGGCGCCTGAGGAGTAACAAACCGCGATGTAGGCGCGGGACCCAATCCTCGCATTATGCTGAAACAGGATAGTTTTTCCACTTGCAGCTTTGCCTGGTTGTGATTGGCCGCAAAATGACAGGCGATAATAGGCAGCAGTCTGTTATTACCGGCGGCGCCTGTACACCAGAAGGTTCCCAGCACTGGCAATCGCACGGCGGTCCACTTTGGGATTCCCAGATCGCGAAAATTATAGCTGTAGTCTTCGACATCCGGAGAAAGAAGCGGAAAATTCTTGAGTACATTTATACCGGCCTTAATGTTGGCACTAACAAACTTCACATCAGAATAATCAAGCCCGTCGCTCCCGATTAACGACACATCCGAATCATCGCTTCTTTTTTTGGCCAACAGCGGCATGATCGTCGTATGATCACGCACGAAGAAAGCGTAAAACTCTCGCCCCGTATTTGGTGAAATCACGCACACCCTGTATTCGTCGGCGTTGTAAATGAGCTTGCTATTGCTGTTAAGCACTTTGGCCATTTTCTTTGCAAGATTCACCGCTGTTGTATGATCGGTCGTGTTCACTTCAAGAAGGACGAAAATATCGGGACGTGGGAGGAGAACAAGAGAGGCGATCGCCTTCATCACATCAGGAAAGCCTGACTTTTTGTCCCCATAATTCTGAATGTTCCAGGTAAGAATTTTTATATTTTGCGGCATAGATTTTTACTACCGTGATTCCTCCGCCTCAGAAGATAGCAGCGCGAGGGCACAACTCGGCTGCACGCGCAAACCGGCCGCGTCGAACCCGGTAAGGCCATTTCCCTCAACTTCAGTTAATTATTTTGTTCGGCAGCTTAAAAGATCTGGGGGTACTTGCAATAGCTGGGAGTCTCGTCGTTATTGTTGCCGCAGTCCCAATTTCATACAACCGCAGCTTCCTGAGCAGTAAATCAATGGTTTCCGCTGCCAATCTAACCAATTGCGCGGCTAATTTAGAGTAGAAAAAAATAGAAGTCA
>Ga0070741_10006248_pt1 | contig 25747 bp, 21 predicted proteins | sample Coa_R1_4_FD_66440 | JGI IMG/M metagenome (GOLD analysis project Ga0070741, IMG submission 66440) | Surface soil microbial communities from Centralia Pennsylvania, which are recovering from an underground coalmine fire - Coalmine... | ecosystem: Environmental > Terrestrial > Soil > Unclassified ... | reverse complement strand
TGTGCTGGGGGACAACATCTTCTATGGCCATGACTTGTCTGTGCAGCTACAGCGTGCCGCCGCCAAGCAAGCGGGTGCAACGGTTTTCGCCTATCCCGTCAACAATCCTGAGCGCTACGGCGTGGTGGAGTTCGACGCAAACAGGCGGGCGGTGAGCCTGGAGGAAAAACCCGGGCAGCCCAAGTCCAGATATGCGGTAACGGGGCTGTATTTCTATGACAACGAAGTTCTCGATATCGCTGCCTCCCTGAAGCCGTCCGGCCGCGGCGAGCTCGAAATTACCGACGTGAACAAGCGCTACCTGGAAATGGGAAAGCTCGATGTCGTCACCATGGGCAGGGGATATGCCTGGCTGGATACCGGGACGCACGAGGCGCTATTGGAGGCGTCCCACTTCATCGAAACCATCGAACGGCGACAGGGGCTGAAGGTGGCGTGCCCGGAGGAAATCGCGTACCGGATGGGTTATATCAGCGCCGACAAGCTGCGCGAGCTGGCGCTGCCTCTGAGCAAGAACGGTTACGGCCAGTATTTGCTGCGCATCCTCGAAGAGAAGGTGTTCTGATTAAGATCGTCAAAACCGATATCCCGGACGTCCTGATCCTGGAGCCGCGGGTCTATGGGGACGAGCGCGGTTTCTTCTTCGAGAGTTACAACGAGCGAGCCTTTGCCGAGGCGACCGGCTTGACGCCTGTATTCGTTCAGGATAACCACTCGGGCTCGCAAAAGGGGGTACTGAGAGGGTTGCACTATCAGATTCGGCAGCCGCAGGGGAAGCTCGTGCGAGTCATCGCCGGCGAGGTGTTCGACGTTGCCGTGGACTTGCGCAAGTCGTCCCCGACATTCGGGCGATGGGTCGGCGAAGTGCTGTCGGCCAAGAACAAACGAATTGTGTGGATTCCGCCGGGGTTTGCACATGGTTTTCTGGTGCTTTCGGAAACGGCGGAATTCCTTTACAAGACCACCGACTACTGGGCCCCGGAGCACGAGCGCTGCATCATCTGGAACGATCCGGACATCGGCATCGAGTGGCCGCTCCAGTCGGAGCCCATACTTTCCCAGAAAGACCGCCAAGGCGTGCGATTCCGTGATGCGGAAACCTATTCCTGACGCCGCCGTACACCGATCGACTCATTACCGATTTCCACGCTTGCTACTCGTATCCACTATTCGATCCCGTTATCCAACTCATTCCTGACTGATGAAGATCTTCCTGACTGGCGCCAACGGCCAAGTCGGCTGGGAGCTGCGAAGGACGCTCGCGCCTCTCGGTGAAGTCACCGCGCTCGACTATCCCGAGATCGACTTTACAGCGCCCACCAGCCTCGGGGCGCTGGTCGAGCGCATAGCACCAGCCGTCATCGTCAACGCCGCTGCCTATACCGCGGTCGACCGGGCGGAATCGGAGCCGGAACTGGCGATGAAGGTCAATGCCGAGGCGCCGCGTGCGCTTGCGCGGGCCGCAAACCGCGTCGGGGCGATCATGGTCCACTACTCGACCGATTATGTTTTCGACGGCCGCAAGCAGGGTGCGTATACCGAAGTCGACGCGCCGGCGCCGTTAAATGTGTATGGGCGTTCGAAGCTCGCCGGGGACGAGGCAGTGCGTGACGAGTGTCCCCTTCACTTTGTTCTCCGGACCAGTTGGGTGTACGGAGCGCGAGGAAATAACTTCTTGCTTACAATTCTCAAGCGCGGGCGAGAGCAGTCCGAGCTGCGCGTTGTCGACGACCAGGTCGGTGCCCCGACCTGGTCGCGGATGATCGCCGAGGCGACGGCGCAAGTTCTCGCAAGAGGAATGACTCGGGACGGAGTAGATCCGGCATGGATCAAGTCCGTCAGCGGGCTCTATAACGTCACGGCGGGTGGGACTACGAGTTGGTACGAGTTCGCCCGAAAAATTCTGACTTTAGGAGGCGTGGAAACACGCGTAGTGCCTATTTCGTCTGCCGAATACAAGTCGGCTGCTTCTCGTCCATTAAACTCTGCGCTCGATTGCGGAAAGCTCGAGCGGGCATTTGGACTCCGTGTCCCGTCCTGGGACCACGCGCTTACGCTATGCGTGGATGGTCTAAGGCAGGGCGCAACTTGATTCTGTCAACCGCGACGCTCTATGTCGGTGCGATCTAAATTGCTCTTAGCGAACACCGGCTGGTTGGGCACGGCTTCGCAATCAACTAAAATTCGCGTTTTCGACACGGCAAGATTCAACCCAAACTGGCTCCCTCGATGTGGACTGGGAACGCACCGCAAGATTTCATTGATCGATAAATCCGACCTTTTGCTGGCCACCAAACGACCCCGACGGCGGCGCGACCGACTTCAAGAGAGTTTCGGTCCGCATACAAGCTTGAGTGCAGCGTGATCGACGCCAAGAACCGGGAAATTCTTGTTATTGAGGCGGGGCGTACCGAACGCCATTATTGGCGCGATTTGTGGCGATACCGCGAGCTTTTCTATTTTCTTTCTTGGAGAGACATACTTGTTCGCTACAAGCAGACGGCGATAGGGTTTGCTTGGGCGCTTATCAGGCCGCTTTTGACGGTTCTCGTCTTTACGCTTGTGTTCGGTAAGCTCGCGCGACTGCCATCGCAAGGCGTTCCATATGCAATTCTGGTGTGCGCCGCGGCGCTACCCTGGCAGTTTTTTGCGAATGCATTTGCGGAGGCAGGCAGCAGTCTGGTCAGTAATGCCAACCTGATATCGAAGGTTTATTTTCCGCGAATCATTATTCCTGTCAGTGCCGTTGCTGTTAGCCTTGTCGATTTCCTGATCTCCCTTGTGATTTTATTTGCTCTTATGGGAGTTTACGGGTACCTCCCCGGCTGGCAGATTCTCGCGATGCCCGCGTTCCTGTTGCTGGCCTGTTGCGTCGCTATCAGCGCGGGTGTCTGGGTTTCCGCTCTGAACGTCAAGTATCGAGACTTTCGCTACATCATTCCATTTATCATCCAATTTGGGCTATTTGTCTCTCCGGTCGGCTTTAGTAGCACCATCGTCCCAGATGTGTGGCGCCTTGTGTACGCGCTAAATCCGATGGTGGGGGTGATTGAGGGTTTTCGCTGGTCCATTACAGGCGCTAGAGATGAATACTTGGCATACGAATTGTTCTCATCTATATGTGTGGCGCTTGTGATTTTGTTATCTGGTGTCGGTTATTTCAGAAAGACAGAGCGCTATTTTGCGGACGTGATTTGAGCAAGTGAGCCCGGTTATCTCTGTACAAGGCCTTGGGAAGTCGTATCGGCTTCGCCATCAGACTGGACCTCGATATCTGGCGCTCCGCGACGTTCTTGCGGAAAAACTCGTGCGATTCGGCAGGCGGCTCTATTCACCCGTAAGCAATCTGCCTCGTGCCGCGGGCGAGGAAATCTTCTGGGCATTGAAGAATGTGACCTTCAGCGTTGGAGAAGGGGAACGAGTAGGAATTATCGGTAGAAACGGAGCGGGGAAGTCCACGTTGCTCAAGATTCTTTCGCGAGTTACCGATCCGACGACCGGCAAAGTGGAGATTTCTGGCCGGGTAACAAGTCTGCTGGAGGTAGGCACGGGTTTCCATCCAGAGTTGACCGGACGCGAAAATATTTACCTGAATGGTGCCATCCTCGGCATGAGCAAGCTGGAGATCCAGCGCCGCTTCGACGAAATTGTTGAGTTCGCGGAAGTCGATCGGTTCTTGGATACTCCAGTCAAGCACTATTCATCCGGAATGTACGTAAGGCTGGCGTTTGCAGTTGCCGCCCATCTTGAATCCGAAATACTAATCGTTGACGAGGTTCTCGCGGTGGGCGATATATCCTTTCAAAAAAAGTGTCTCGGACGAATGGCAGACCTCTCAAGAACAGGACGCACATTGCTGTTTGTTAGCCATAACATGAGCGCGGTGCGGTCTCTATGTACTTCCGGCTTACTCTTATCAAGCGGAAGAATCATCGCCAGGTCAACAGACTTAGAGAACATCATTTCGCAATACCAAGTGGTTTCTAATTCAGCCTGTAAGACGACCTGGGAAAACCGCGGGGACTTGTACAAGAATCCTTATTTCATGCCCATCCGCTTTTACCTCGCTCTCGAGGACGGACGGGCCGTCGACGCATCGATAAAAGGGGACGATGACGTTTACGTAATCATCGAGGCTCTTGTTGAAAAAGCGACTGAGAATCTAACCATCGGATACGCGGTGTATTCGGAGGACGGAACACCTCTGTATTGGTCATACCATACCGATGCACTAAAGGAAGCAAAAGTTCAACTTCAACCTGGAATTCGTACGCTACGTTCCCGTCTGCCAAAGGGATTGTTTAATGAAGGCTCCTATGAGCTTGAGCTCATCGGAGGCTTGCATTTTTCGGAGTGGCTGTTTGAACCAAGAAGACGGGTCCCAACTTTGAAACTCGAAGTTCGCGGGGGCATAAGCGACTCACCTTATTGGATCAACAAGAGACCGACGGTCATCGCTCCAGTAATCGAGTGGTTCATAAGTTGATCCGTAAGGGCGCTGAGAATAAGCATGTGCATTTGCCTGTTGAACGATGAGAACTAAAGGAAATGTAGGTCATGTCTGAGCCGCTAAAACGTGCTCCGCTGAAGGAGTACGCAAAGAATGTGACATCTCAATTCGGTGAAGACGGGATCCTTCTGGAAATTTTTTCTCGTCTGGGGGTCCAACTCGGTCGTTGTATCGAGTTCGGTGCGTGGGATGGGAAGCACTACAGCAACACATGGAACCTATGGCACAACTTGAATTGGGAGGCACTCCTCATCGAAGGCGATAAAAGCCGTTTCACAGTACTTGAAGACAGCACTGCGAAACGCAAAAACGTTACCGTACTCAATGCATTTGTTGCGGAGGCGGGGCCCAATGCTCTGGAAGCATTAATTGAAGAAGTTGGATTCGGCTTGAATGTGGACTTGTTATCCATAGATATTGATGGAAATGACTACCATGTATTTGAGTCGCTGGTTCGGTGTGCCCCCCGCGTAGTGATCATTGAGTACAACCCAACTATCCCCCCAGACATCGATTTTGTTCAGCCCATTGGTCATCACCTCGGGGCGTCCGCTCTGGCAATCTTTCGGTTGGCGCAATCTAAACACTATAAAGTTGTATGCATCACGGATTCGAATTGTATTCTTGTGCACGAAAATGAATTTTCCAAACTGAGCGTGAGTGAGGCTAACGTGGTCAATGATTTCCCAAGAAAATATCTTTCGTATCTAATAAGCGGATACGAGGGAGACTGCTACCTCACGTCTCCCGTAACATACAAACCAACTCTCCCTGCGCTTACTATGGGTGGGTTCCTTTCAGTAAAGTTCTCGTCGATTAAGTCGTCTCGTGCATCGAACTTAGAAGCAATGCGTGCACCAGGATTGATACCGGTGATGCTTTTTCGGCACGACCCAGGAAATGAGTAAGGAAGAAAAACAATCTCGGGGGCGGTCGGGCCTAGGAGGTATTGAATCCGGCTCTTTCAAACGCCACCGTAGTTGAAGTCCTGAAAACAGTGCGGCGACATTTAGCATTCGTTTTTCATAAGGGTGAAGGCTTTCTGCGCCGTGTGGCGAAGCTGGTATTTACGTCCCCGCTAGAAAAGGTCTACGCAGCCTGGCTTGAGGCTGAAGGGGATCTTCGGCTTCGCTTGAATTGCGATATTACCGAGCGATCTTTGGTTTTTGATCTTGGCGGATACAAGGGGCAGTGGGCCAGCGACATATTTGCAAGATATTGTTGTGAGATCCATGTTTTCGAACCCGTGCCGGCTTTCGCAAATACGATCAGATGGAGGTTTGAGCGAAACAAACGCATACACGTTCATCAATTCGGATTAGCACCGAAGGATGCGGAGGTCGATTTTGCAGTGAATGCAGATGGGACCGGAATGTTCGCACGAGAACGCAATTCGATTAGAGTGCGATTGGTCAGATTTGATGACTTCCTGGAGCAGAATAAGATCAATACGATCGATTTGATGAAGATCAATATTGAAGGGGGCGAGTATGATTTGCTGGAGCACATTCTGATTTCAGGATTGGCTCCGCGAATTCGGAATATTCAAGTCCAGTTCCACGAGTTTGTTCCGGATGCCGAGCAACGTATGCGAGCCATTCAGGCGAAGCTGTCTCAGACTCACTTCCTGACATATCAATACAAGTTTATTTGGGAGAACTGGCGTCGAGCCGACGACGCCGAAGTCACAAAATGACTGCGGTTGAAATTGGCTATAGCGGTGACCATACAGTCCATCTCACGCAGAAACTCCAGTGCGCGCTTTGCCCCTATGAACGATGTGCGTTAGAGACGGCGGCGTGGCAAAGTCCAATTAGTTTGCAGCTGCTGATAGCTGTGCAGACGCTGCGGGATGCTCGGATCGGCTATATACGCAAAATGGCGTGCTTAGTGACGCACGCCGTAGCGGTAAACGCGACTGCCGAATGACCGTCATCGCGAAGCTGCACGGTGGCCTCGGCAACCAGATGTTTCAATACGCCGCCGCACGCGCCCTCGCACACCGCTTAGCAGCAGAGGTCTGTCTGGACGTCACCGAGGTCACTGGCAATAGTATGCGGCAGTATGCGCTCGATGCATTCAATATTCGGGCGGAGGTGGGGACGGCAGACGAAATGATGGCTTTTCATCCCCAGAGCCGCGGTCAGTCTTTGCCCTTTATCCGTGCGCTTCGCAGATCGCTGCTGGGCTACGGCGCATACACGGTCTATCGCGAAAAGCATTTTCACTACGACCCGACGTTCGTAACACTTCACGGGGACGTGTACCTGGACGGCTACTGGCAAAGCGAGCGTTACTTTGCTGATATCGAAGCAGAACTGCGTCGTGAATTTGAGTTCAGGGCGTCAGTAAGTGATGAGTATGCCTGGCTCGTCAATCGGCTTGCGCAGCCCAACTCGGTAAGCGTGCATGTGCGCCGGGGAGACTACGTCTCTGACCCAGCAATAAGCCGACTGCACGGTGCAGTTGATTTTTCCTACTATCTGCGTGCTGCGAACATCATCGCCGAACGCTGTGCCAAACCCAGTTTTTTCGTGTTTTCCGACGACTCTCAATGGGTGCGAGAGAATTTCCATCTTCAGGCACCGTTCGAACTGGTCGCCCCGGACATGACTAATCCTGCCGAAGACCTTCGGCTCATGAGCCTGTGCGCCCATCACATCATCTCCAACAGCACTTTCAGTTGGTGGGGGGCTTGGCTGGCGAATCATCGCAACCAGATAGTCGTAGCGCCAAAAAGATGGTTTGCCACTGACGAGCACGATACTCGTGACATCGTTCCCGAGCGTTGGATTACGGTATAAGACCCGACGCAGAGAGTCGAAAGATGCATCCGAGATTCCTGAAGGTACTTGCCTGCCCGGTCACCGGTGAGCCGCTATCGCTGGAGTCGTACCGGACGACTCCCGCGGGATGCGTAGAAAGCGGTGCGCTGATATCCGAGATTGAGGGACGCAGATATCCGATAATTCGGGGGATCCCCAGATTCGTTCAGGAAGAATCCTACTCAGCGAGCTTTGGTTACGAGTGGAGTAAGTGGTCCAGGGTGCAGTGGGATTCCGAGAACCTCGGCGGGCCGATGCAGGGACACACATCGCGCATGTTCCGATCAATCACCGAGCTGTCGAATACTGAATTGAAAGGAAAGCTGGTAGTCGAGTTTGGATGCGGGGGTGGAAGGTTCCTCGATGTTGTGCGTCGCATGGGGGCTCAAGTAGTCGGCATTGACCTGAGCCAGGCCGTCGAGTATGCCAGAGCGAATCTCGGGGATGATCCGAACGTTCTCGTAGTGCAGGGCGATATTCTCAAACCCCCGTTCCGTCCTGGAGCATTCGACGTCGGCTACACCATTGGTGTGCTCCATCACACGCCTGACCCGGGTGCGGGCTTGTCCAACCTGGCTCGGACATTGAAGGCGGGGGGGCGCATATGTTGCAGCGTTTACCCTCGAAGCTCGGAATACGGCTTCTTATCCGTCAAGATGTTTCGTTTGGCGCACCGCATATTGGCGAAGATAATCGGACAGTCTTGCGCGAGGGGTCTGGCTCTTGCCTATTCCTACCTCTCCGCGGTGGCTCTCCAGCCGCTGCTCCATTCGATGAGACGAGTCCCGATACTGGGGTTGGTGCCCAGGATTCTTCAGAGATACTTCTTGGTCGTGTTCGACATTCCGGACCGGAGATGGCGGGTACTTGACACATTCGACGCAATTGCTCCCACGTATGCCTCGACGCATACGGGAGCGGAAGTCGAGAGCTGGCTATTGTCGAGCGGCTGTCTCGAGGTGAAACGCACCTCGTGGGCGGAGACGTCGCTGATCGCGAAAAAAGCGTAAATAACGCGCAATGTGCGGAATTGCCGGGATTGTCGCAACCAATGCATCTCGATACGAGGCCAACCTCGAAACGATGCTAAATGCCATCCGTCATCGTGGACCAGATGGCCGTGGCATCTACGCGTTCCCCGACTGCGTGCTTGGTCACGTGCGGCTTAGCATCGTCGATCTCGAGGGGGGAGCTCAGCCAATGCTGTCCCGCGATGCCGCCCACGGAATCACCTTCAATGGAGAAATCTATGGTTATCGAGATTTGAGAGCACAACTGCCTGACTACCCGTTTCGCACGGCCTCGGATACAGAAGTGATTCTTGCCGCTTATGAAAAATATGGTGACCACTCCATAGAGTTCCTTCCCGGTATGTTTTCATTGGCGATATGGGATAACGCAAGAAAGCGACTCCTATGTGCGAGGGATCGATTCGGAGAGAAACCCTTCTACTATGCGTTCGGACCGAACGGAGAGTTCCTATTCGCATCAGAAATAAAGGCGTTATTGGCAACTGGACTCGTCATTCCCAAGGTTGATCGCACGCAACTGTCTCACTATCTCCAGTATCTGTATGTACACCCACACCACACGATCTATTCAAATGTCTATTCATTGCCGCCCGGCCACACACTGGTTGTAGCCCACCAAAAGGTCATGGTGCGGAGGTACTGGACCTTACCTCCACCGAAGAATCAGGTTTCACTGGCAGAAGCAAGCGAGCAGTTTCGCTTTCTGCTTGGTCGCGCGGTCGAAAAGCAACTGGTGGCAGACGTTCCAGTGGCTGCATTCTTAAGCGGCGGACTCGACTCCACGACAATTGCGGCTCTTGCCAGCAAACATCATCCGGGAATCCGGACCATCACGTTTGGATTTTCCGGCCACAATAATGAGCTACCCTACGCAAGGGCGACAGCTAACAAGTATGCAACCGATCACATTGAACTGGAGGAGAGAGACGTACAGGTAGCAGACATGCTCATTCAGATGAGCCGGGTCTACGATGAACCCTTCGCTGACTCCTCAAATATTCCCACGTACCAAATTGCCAAGGCCGCCCGCGCACACGCAAAGGTAGTACTTACAGGCGATGGTGCCGATGAGTTACACGGGGGTTATACGTTCTGGTACCGACCCCTCGAGCTAATGCAGGCCGCGAAATCAAAATCATGGTACGAGCTGCTCTTACTCCGATACGCGACCGCGGTGGCTCGCCGCCTTGGAGTCACGTTGCCCTCTGAGCTTATGGAGGAAGGCGTCGGTGCTCTCTATCGGCTGCGTTTTGCGAATACCCTTGAGGCCCATCGTCGACAACAGCAATTCTTTTCCGATTCCGACATCGAATCCCTTGGTTTATTGCCGGAGCGAGATAACTTATGGCCCGAGTTCCAGGCCGCAGACGAAATTGACTGGGCGATGAGGGCAGATGTCGTGCGATACATGCCCGGAGACATTCTCGTAAAGACAGATCGCGCGTCCATGGCGCATGGGTTGGAGTTGCGCGCGCCCTTTCTGGACGTGGAGATTGCCTCCTTCTGCATCTCGCTTCCGGCTTCGCTCAAGATCGCAGACGGGAGCTCCAAGCGTCTTCTGCGCGAGGCGTTTTCTTCCCTATGGCCGAGGGAGGTGCAACAACGGGAAAAGCAGGGTTTCGGCGCGCCGGTCGCCGAGTGGTTGCGTCGAGATGACGTACGCAAACTGCGAGAGGAATATTTGGACAAATGTACAAACAGAATCTACTCAATTCTGCCTTTTGACCGATGTGTCCGTTATGTTCGGCGAAATGACTATAAGACATGGGCGCTTTTGGTCCTGTCAATTTGGCTCGAGAGCAGGCCCTGCACCGTGACCCTTGACTAGATGCCTTCGCCTCTGATTACCGTAGCAATGCCGGTCCTTAATGCGGCAGAGTACTTGAGAGAAGCGATGGACAGCGTTCTCGCTCAGTCCCTCGGAGACTTCGAACTTGTGGTTGTAGATGACGGTTCCACCGACGCAACGCGAGAAATTCTGCAAGAGTATCGGGACCCAAGGATAATCTTCGTGCAAAACGAAAAGACCGCTGGTCTTTCCGCAAATTTAAACAGAATAATGCGGATTGCCAGAGGCCAATACGTAGCGAGAATGGATGGCGACGACATTTGTATGTCGCACCGTTTTGCTACACAAGTGAAATATTTGGAGGAACACCCTGACATTTCTATCTGCGGCACTTGGTTTGAAACTGGTTTTGGCAGGAAATGGCGAGCTGTGAAATATCCTACAAACGCGGATGCTATTGCCGCGGTGCTGCTGTTTTACTCGCCAATCGCTCACCCGTCGGTTATGTTGATCCGATCGAAGTGGGTAGAATGTGAACTCTCGTATGATGAGACCTTCAGTGCCGCACAGGATTATGATGTATGGGTTAGAGCGTCTCGCAAAATGCGTCTCGGTAATGTGCCGGAGGTGCTAATGCGAATCAGAGTCCATCCCGGAAGCACCACAGTCGCTCGGGCCTCAACGCAAAGAAGAATAGGTGCACTAATTCGTAAACGGCAGGTAGAGGAGCTGGGTATCTATCCGGATGACGAATCCATGATGCTGCATGAGTCTCTGAGCAATGGTCGATTTGGGAGAGGTCTTTCGTACGTAAGGCAAGCAAGGAGATGGATGGAGCTTCTCAGGGAGAAGAACGATATTGCGGGACTATTTCCACATGGACCATTTGATTACCTGCTGCATGAGAAGTGGTTCAAGGTATGTGCTTACAATTTGATATGCGGATTAGAAATTTGGAGAGAATGGAAGAGTAGTCGACTTCACGAAATTGGAAATCCCGGGTTTTTCCAACATGTCAGATGGCTGGCCAGATCGGTAGGTAAGAGGTTGATCTATTCGATCACGCCTGACCCGCCAGGCGACATGTCTCGACCGTAAGACAATCCAAACGGTTCGCTGGTTTGTGCCTCAGGCCCAGTGCTCGCATCGAACCTACGGCTGACGCTCGAGATGAACAAACAAACCGATCATGCAGCTTCGTAATTTTGCAGTTGCCACACAACGAAAAGAACAAGTCCACATACTAGCTGCCTGCCGGATGCTATTGGCTGAGATGCATTATCAGGTATGGTCGAATACGCAGCAAGTACAAAGAGATCCGTAGTCCTGTTTGTGTCTCATGATGCATCAAGGACGGGAGCCCCGCTTTGCCTCGGCGAGTTCCTCCAATCCATCATTTCCCAAGAGAGATCATGGGAGCCAGTAGTCTTTATAACAGGAGAGGGGCCTTTGATCGGAGAGTGGCGAGCAAGCGGCTTACAGATCATCGCGGCCCAAAAACGACTCCAGGGCACCATACTTAACCGCATTGTTGCGCGCATCGCCTGTGTATTCGTTTATCTAAGGCTACTGCAAAGGCTGCGTCCCCGCGTCATCTACTCAAACACCATACGCAATGCGGTCGAAGTGGTACTCGGTCGAGTTTCAGGGGCGCGAACGCTCGTCCATGTGCACGAAGGAGCGCAGATGATGAGGCGACAGCTCTGGAGTCTTCGTCTCTCGTCCTGGTTCACGTCTCGCTATATCTGCGTCTCGACCTATTCTGCAGAAGCGTTGAGTACTCTTGTGCACAAGAAGGCGATCGTTGTTCATAACGGCGTCGACTCAGATTGCATCGAGACTCTCAATAGATCGCAACGCAACTCTCGCGTCTGGAGACTTGCGATGGCGGGCGGTATTCAGGAGAACAAGGGGCAGCACATTGCAATCGAGGCGGTGGCGAAACTCATCGGCGAGATTCCGGCGCAACTGCTTATCTACGGAGAAGTAGAAGACGTAGCATATCGTCATTATCTGGACGTTCTTGTTGAGCGTCTCGACGTGAAAGCACACGTTGAATTTCGTGGCGTCGTGGCAAGTAGCTCAGAAATCTACGATGGTACAGACATCGTGGTAGTTGCATCATTTGATGAATCGTTTTCTCGCGTACTGCTCGAAGCATTTCGATATGGATGTCCTGTGGTGGCCTCTGCAGTAGGCGGCATAATGGAAATTATCCGAAACGAGGAAAATGGCTTGTTGGTTCCACCTGGGGACGTTGAGGCCCTGTCAGGTGCGCTCCGGCGACTGATGAACGACTCATCGCTGGCGGACAAGTTACGTCGCACCGCTTTGTCCGACGTGAAGACGCGCTTCAGACTGCGCGACACCATTACGCTCATGAGAAGTGAAATTGAAAGACTTCTACTTTGCAAGGCATCACCGGGAAGCGAATTACCCTAACTATCCTCTTGGACTGTCGCTCTATTGATCTCCTAAGAAAGAAAGGAACCGCGATCAAGGATGATCGCGCAAACCTACTTGCGCACAGGTTTACCAAGAAAACGACTAATTCCGTAAGTGGGCGGTGCACCAAGACACCCGTCTCTGTATCCGGTGGCGACAGCTCTAGCACGATCAAACTGTCCCGTGATTGTCAACAAAGTAACGTGTAGCGCGGCACGTGCCCCGCACTTAGCGAATAGGAACATCTTGTGGATCAGCCCGTGTGAATGTCTTCGATAAAGAAGTAATCGGTTTCGATAAGTCAGAAAGAGCACTAGGGGTGTTTTCTGGGCCCAAGAGAACCGCGGTGATCGATCTCTATTCGATCCCGCCCGGCGAAAAGAATGGGACACTTCATGGTAAATGGTCGCCTGTGGGACATACAGGAGACGGCTGCCCGCGACCCTCGCCCGTAAACACCAATCGACGTCTTCGTAGTACGCGAAAAAACACGTGTCCAAGAGACCGATAGTCTTCAGGGCATCAGACCGAAAAAGCAGGCAGCATCCCGTTATGAATTCGGTGCTTCGAGCTGCGGTGGAATCTGTAGGAGGCTCGGTGAAATGCCTTGCCACCAAACTGAACGAGTCAATCACTCCGCCGCTGAACCAAACCCGGCCAGGGTCCTTCTTTTCGTATATGGTCCCGGTGTAGGCGGCCGCGGGGAGGGTCTCAGCAGCCTTCATTAATTCATGCAGCGCATTAGGGCCGACTTCTGCGTCGTTATTTAAAAGCAGGATAAAGTCCACGTGTCGGTCCAGAAGGTAACGTATTCCCACATTGCATCCTCCTGCGAATCCAAGGTTGCGTTCGTTCTCTAGAAGAACGACCTGCGGAAACTGCTGACGGATCAGGTCGACGGATCCGTCGGTGGAGGCGTTGTCGACTACAACAATCAAATCCGGCTGACGAGTGCTTTTCAGCAGGGAGTTGAGGCACAGCGGCGTCACCTCAAGACCATTCCAGTTCAGTACGACGACGCCCAGCCTCATTTCGACCCGCTACCCTGTTCAGTGACGGGTACTCGCGGTCCTTCGGACCCAGTCGGGCAACGCCATTCGATTAACAAACCTAGTGGAGAGGGAGGCATTCTTGGTGTGTCAACAGTAGAATTGGAGATCATGACGGACGAGATAAACGACCACGACCCAGTGAAATCGCCGCCCGGGAAATTGAGCCGCATGCTACCACTAGACGAAGCGATGTCGCCGAGCAGCCGCGACATTCGCCGGGACTTCACAGCTGCGAGCTGGCGGGACCGAAGTGCGTCTGCTGGTTGATGATCGCTGGGTGGGCCGCCATGGCATAGGCCGTTTCGCGAAGGAAATCATCAGGCGCCTACCTTCGGCACACGCGATGCCGCGCGGAGTGGCACCCACCAGCCCGCTCGACCCGCTCTGGACAAGTCTGCAGATCGCCCGCATACGCCCGTCGGTCTATTTCACCCCGGGGTATAACGCGCCGATCTACAGCAGGTCTCCGTTTCTGATTACCATCCACGACCTGATACATTTGCGCGTCGCCGGCGAAGGCAGCGCTGCCATACGGATCTATTACGAGCACATAGTACGGCCGGCGCTTTTCAAGGCCTACGGCGTTCTTACCGTCTCCGATTTCTCGAAGCAGGAAATCACGGCTTGGAGCGGGGTGCCCGCGGAGAACATCGTCGTTGTCGGCAATGGCGTCAGTTCCGGGTTTGCCCCTATCGGACCGCGTCACGCAGAGGACCGTCCCTACCTTCTGTACATCGGAAATCGCAAACCGCATAAGAACCTCGCTCGCCTGCTCAGGGCATTTCGTCTGGCGCGTATTGATCGGGACGTGATCTTGCTGTGCTCCGGTGTCCGAGATGCAGCCATTGAGCACTGGATCCAGGAGGCGGGGTTGAAAGAAACCGCAGTTCGTTTTGCCGGAGAAATCCCCGAGAATCGACTTCCGGGCTACTATCGGGGCGCGCTCGCCGTACTGATCCCGTCGCTATACGAGGGCTTCGGTCTTCCGGCACTGGAGGCGATGGCCTGCGGAACGCCGGTGCTCGCGGGAAATCGAACGGCGCTCCCGGAGATAATCGCGCAAGCCGGCCTGCTGGTCGATCCCGAGAACGTTGAGGCATTATCCGACGGAATTCGCCGCATCGTGGACGACAACGAGCTGCGAGATCGCCTGAAGAGTCTAGGCCCGAAAACGGCGGCCCGATTCAACTGGGAAGAGACCTCGAAACGCGTGCAACGCATTCTGGATGCTGCAGCCGAAGGAAGGAACCAGTGATCGACCGCTCGCTGAACTACGGGCGCGAAAACGTGGTGCGGTTTCTTGCGGATTCCAGACCCTATTCGGTGGTACTCGACATCGGAGCAGGCGGCGGATCCGATCTCCTTCTCGCTCGCGAATGCTCCCCCGGATCGCGGCTGCTCGCCCTGGAGGGTCATCCGCCCAACGTGGCGCGTTTGCAGGCGCTCGGAATCGAAGTCCATCCGCACGATCTGGAGCATGACCCGTTTCCGTTCCCGGATCGAAGAATAGACATCGTCATAGCCAATCAGGTGCTGGAGCACACGAAGGAGATCTTCTGGATCATGCACGAGATTTCCCGCACCTTGCGGGACGGAGGGCGGGTAATAGTGGGAATTCCCAATCTGGCAGCGCTTCATAATCGTCTTCTTTTGCTGTTCGGGCGTCAGCCGAGCCAGATCAAGACCTTTTCGGCGCACGTGCGCGGATTTACCCACCACGACTTCCTCGACTTTCTCGAACGCAGTTTCCCGGGCGGATACCGCGTAGTGGACTTCCGCGGTGCAAATTTCTATCCATTTCCACCATTCATGGCCAAGACGCTGGCCAGGGCATTCCCGAATAGCGCCTGGGGGATATTCTTCCTGTTGGAGAAGATCCGCCCTTACTCCGGACAGTTCGTGGACGTGCTCTCAAAGGAACAATTCGAGACCCCGTTTTTCGCCGGAGCACGATGAGGATTGCGATCGTTCATGAATGGTTCACCGTCTGGGCCGGTTCGGAGAACGTCGTCGAGCAGATCGTCGCCTGTTTTCCGGAAGCCGATCTGTTCGCCCTGATCGATTTCATGCCGGACAGCGACCGCGCTCGTCTGCGGGGCAAGACGGTCACGACTTCGTTCATCCAGAGTCTCCCGTTTGCCCGCAAGCATTACCGCGGCTTCCTCCCGCTCATGCCTCTAGCGGTCGCACGGCTCGACGTTTCCGGATACGATTTGGTGATATCCAGTTCGCACGCCGTAGCCAAGGGAGTGCGCACCGGGCCGGGCCAGATCCATGTGAGTTACGTCCATTCGCCGATGCGCTACGCGTGGGACTTGCGGGACTTGTATCTGCAGGAGGCGGGACTGGATCGCGGCATCCAAGGGATTCTGGCGAAATGGATGCTCCACAGGATGCGCATCTGGGACGCGCGGACGGCGAAGGGCGTTGATCACTTCATCGCCAATTCGAAGTTTGTCGCAGCGCGAATTTGCAAGGCTTATGGGCGCGAGGCCACGGTGATCTACCCGCCGGTCGACGTCGAATCATTTGCCCGCCACGATGACAAGGAGAGCTACTACCTCACCGCGTCGCGGTTCGTGTCGTACAAGAAGATCGACGTCGTGGTGGAGGCGTTCGCCGGCATGCCGGACAGGCGGCTGCTGGTGATCGGCGACGGACCGGAAAGCGCGAAGATTCACGCGAAGGCGGGACCGAACGTGACGTTTCTCGGGCATCGGGCGCACGGCGATCTCGTTCATCATCTTCAGCGGGCACGGGCATTCGTATTTGCGGCGGAAGAGGATTTCGGCATCCTCCCGGTGGAAGCGCAGGCCTGCGGTACGCCGGTCATCGCGTTCGGGCGCGGCGGCGTTACGGAGTCGGTGCAAGACAAGAACGCCGACGGGGCAACGGGTGTGTTCTTCGCCGAGCAGACGCCGGCCGCCATCCGTGCCGCCGTATTGGAGTTCGAATCCAAGGCCGGCGGGTTCTCTCCCGCAGCGTGTCGGCGCAACGCGGAGCGATTCTCGGCGGCGCGGTTCCGGGACGAATTCCGCGGCTTCATTCGCGATGCGGTCGCGCGGCGTGCTGCCACGCGCACGGCCCGATCACGGTGCGAGGCGCAGTAGGCACGAGTGCGCCGCTGTCGGATAATGCCCTGCACCATGGTGGCAACGAGGGTCGCCGGCCGATTCACGGTCACGCGCAGTCGCGGGTGACGGCAAACATGCACGACGACGCGAAAGCATTCATTTCTTCGCAGAAGCCCGACGCAGCGGCGCCGCTCGTGCGCTATCGGCGCAGCCGACGACCACAGATGGGCTGGTGGCTTGCCGCAGCCGACGTGCTCGGGCTTGGCGTTTCCTGGCTGCTCTCCTTTGGCGTGCTATGGGTAAGCAGCGGGCCCGTGTGGCGCGGCGGCCTCGCAGCATGGTGGGCGCAGTTGGGCGGCAGCCGCATCGCCGTGTTCGCGGGGCTGCTGGCGATCATGCTGGTACTGTTCGGAATGCGGGGACATTATTCCAAGCGGTGGCCGGTCGCTGACGAGGTTCTCGATATCGGCAAAGTCTTCCTCACCATCGCGGTTCTCGACGCGGTTCTCTCGTATCTAGCGAAGTGGCATCTGTCGCGGTCCTGGTTCATTGCGGCGTGGGTGCTCGCCGTCCTGACGGTGCCCTTGATGCGACTGGCGACGAAATATGCGCTCATGCGCGCACGCCTGTGGCAGCGACCGACCGTAATCCTCGGCGTCGGCACCAATGCGCGGGAGGCGGCTGCGGCGCTGAAGAGCGAGCCCCTGATGGGGCTCGACGTGGTCGCATTTCTCGCCCCGCCCGGCGAAGGACACCCGGCTTCGTCGATGGAAGTGCGAGATCGACAGCTCCCAGTGGTTCCGCTGGACGACGATCCGCTGAAGACGCTGGACCGGTTCGGTTCGCCGCAGGTCATGGTAGCGCTGGAAGCGGAGCGCCTCTTCGCGCACGAAAGGCTCGTGCAGCAGCTTTCGGCGCGACTTTCGGACATTGCGATCATTCCCCCGCTGAAGGGTTTGCCGCTCTACGGCATGGAGGTGACGCACTTCTTCAGCCACGAGGTGCTGATGCTGACGGTGCGGAACAATCTCGCGCGACCCGTGCCGCAATTCGTCAAACGCGTCTTCGACGTCATCGGCTCCGCACTTCTTCTTCTTCTTCTCTCGCCACTCTTCGCGTATCTGTCCTGGAGAATCCGGCAGTCGGGCGGGGACGCGATCTACGGGCACGAGCGGATCGGCCGGTACGGCAGGCGGTTCCGCTGCCTGAAGTTCCGCACCATGGTGCCCGACGCCGACCGCACGCTCGCCGAACTGCTTGCGCGCGATCCGCAGGCGCGGGAGGAATGGGAGCGCGACTTCAAATTGAAGAACGATCCGCGCATCACTCCGATCGGCGCCTTTCTGCGCCGGACCAGCCTCGATGAGCTGCCCCAGCTCTGGAACGTCCTCAAGGGCGAGATGAGCCTGGTCGGCCCGCGGCCCGTCGTCCAGGAGGAGCTGGCGCGATACGGCGACCAGGTCGGCTACTACCTCGAGGCACGACCAGGGATCACGGGCTTATGGCAAATCAGCGGCAGGAACGACACCGGGTACGAAGACCGAGTCGCGCTCGATAGCTGGTACGTCCGCAACTGGTCGCTGTGGTACGACTTCGTCGTGCTCGTCAAAACCGTGCGCGTCGTCCTCAAGCAGGACGGGGCCTACTGAGGCAGTCCTTCCACGGCCGGCCCAGAACCGGCTTCCGGCCTTATCAGCGCGCCCCAGCGAAGCTGCTCTAAGCGGAGCAGCGCACTCGACGTTATTTCGCAGCGGGGCGGGCGGGGCTCGGAAATTGGCCGCCCCTGTTCATCGCGTAGCCCAGCGTCATGCCAACGAGCGCCCAGAACAGCCAGGCAAGGTGTCGTACAAATATGTCCTCGACCATGCCCTGACTCAGTACCCCACCCACCATGGATACTCCGGCGATTCCGAGTACCTTCAGTTCGCGGTCGGCGGATTTGATCAGCCGCCAGAATTCGCGCGTTGTCGCGAAGAACAGAAGCAGGATTACGAAGGGACCGAGAACGCCGAGCTGCAGAGCATAGTTAAGAAAGATATTGTGGGCGTGGCTGTGATTGCGGTCTTGCTGTTGCGCGACCAGCTCTTCGCCGAGCACCATGCGCCCAAAACCGGCTCCGGTCATCGGCCTTTCTTTTATAAACATGATGCTGTCGGCCCACAGTTTTGGCCGATGATCCAGTTTTACGGCTTGAGCGATTATCGCTGCCGGTCCTCCTGACAGGCTGAGTTTTTCCTTGGTGACGTAGAGCAACCCAGCGGACAACGCCACAAGAGAGCTGAGACTAGTTGCGATCACGATGGTCTTTACTACGGGTCTGAATCCCATGTAGCCGACGTAGAGAGCGCCAAATACCGCGAGCTCTACGAGAAAGCCCAGCCATACCGCCCGGCTCGTAGAACCGAAAGCGGTAAAGAGGAGAAATGCTCCGAGGCAGATCGAGAAAACCCGGAACCAGCCGGCGCGAAGGAGTACGACTGCCGCGAGCACCGGAAAGACGGTGTTCAGATACCCGGCGTAATAGAGCGTCCCCCCATGCATACCAACATCGTAGGGGTTCAGCCCGCGCAAGAAGTCCATCGCCGCGAAGGACCCGACGACCAAGGCCGAGGCCGCAATCGTGCAAAACCACAGATCGATTTCTCGGCGACTTCGCGTAGCTTTGAAGAAAATCAGAAAGGACAGAAAGCCGTACAAAATTTCGGCTTTGATCTCGCCCAGCGAGTAAGCCGGGTGGATGGCCCAGATCAACGACAGCAGGGCCAGAACGAGCCAGGCGGCGAACGGTGTCTTCAGCGGAATGCCTGGTGTGGGATAGACGCGCCAGGTCCATAGCAGCCATGCGACCGATACCGCGAACGCGATGGAGCGCAACGCGGTCACGTGCGCTAGTGGCAGAACGAAAAGGAAGACCGCCGGCGCGAGCAGGCGCAGGGTTTCACCGTCAACCCTCACCGGTATGCTTTGCAAGTCGTTTTCTGCGCGATCCATTATGGTCTGCCCTGCATCAAGCTGATCGAGCCCGGAATACTCAAGAGACCAAGCGATTCACACTGTGTGCACTGCGCGTGTGGGCCCGCCCGCCGGGTACGATCACTCGAAGAATTCCACCCGGAGCCTGGGCGTTCGCATTCATTGGTACAGCCGGCGTCGCCCTAAGAGGAGGGTCGGATATCCGGCGCCGGCCAATACCGGGAATCGGCACGCTGCTCGACAAGAATGTCCACGTCGCGCGATCTGGGTCAATGCGAAATATCTCCAGCCCATCTGCCTGCAGCATCCGACCAGAAGCGGTTTCGTGTTCAGGCGTCGCCTTGGTGGCGCCAAACGACCACCACGAAATTTGCCGAAGGTCCGGACCCGCGCCTAGAGGAACAACCGGAGCCGGCCTTCCCTCTAAATCGAGCTGTATCCTGTAAAATATAGCGGTGACCAGACAACCGGTACCGCGGATCCGATACGCGCCGAGAGGGCGCGCTTATGACGAGAGCAGTACGAATGTCAAATCCGTATGTTGAGTCGCGCAGACCCAGCGTGCCGAAACGGGATGGGGGAGAAGACGGTGTCCGTGAAGAACTTTCGTTTCTGTGTCCCTTTGGAAATTCCGAGACATCGGCGCAATCGACGGTCTTGAATCGGGGTCGAGCCTCACCGCGAGCGAAGCGACAACCTCCAAAGTCGGCCGGCCAACGGGTTACGGATCTGAAACCTGCACGAACCATCGACACAACCTCGCGGGAGCATACATCTCGGCAGCAGTCGTCATATTAGCAGGTTCGGCCGATGATTCTCGCCCCCGCCGGGCGCACGTTTTCGCTGTAGACGCCCATAGCCTGCTAAACTTCCGCGCGGCCACGACAAGCGGCCCAACTCTCGATGATCGCAGCACTTCGAACGAAAATTCCGACCCGTTTCTATTGTGCCGCGTGCGCCGGTGGCGGGGTCCCATGAGGGATGCGCCGTCATGGTACCCGGCCCCGAAGGACGCGGTTCCGCTCCAGGCCCTCCGGCGTGTCCTTGTCGTCAAGCTGCGTAATATCGGCGACGTGCTGCTCACCTCGCCGCTGTTCACCGTCCTCGCGGGGGAGGCCCCGCATCTTGAGATCGATGCGTTGGTCTACCGGGACACTGCGGACATGCTGTCGGGGCACCCGAACGTAGCCCAGTTGCATACCGTCGACCGAAATTGGAAGCGGCGAGGCGCCTGGGAGCAGGTTCGACAGGAATGGGACCTTTTGCGCGCGCTGGCGGCACGCCGTTACGACCTCATGATTCACCTCACCGAGCATCGTCGCGGCGCCTGGCTCACGCGCCTGCTACGCCCGCGCTACTCGGTCGCGCCGGCGGGCGACTATGGCCGCTTTTTCGACCGCAGCTTCAGCCATCGCTACCGGGTCGTGGGAGGCAATCGCCGGCACACGGTGGAGGTGCACCTGGACAGCTTGCGTCGTATCGGGGTGTACCCGGACGACGCTTCGCGCAAGCTTGTGTTTGTCGAGGGGCCCGAGGCGCAAGTGCGCGTGGCGCGATTACTTGCCGAAAGCGGACTCGACAGTCGTCCGTATGTGGTGGTCCATCCGGCGTCGCGCTGGCACTTCAAATGCTGGCCGGTAAATCACATGGCGCGTTTCATCGATGGCCTGCGCGGCAGTCACCATGAAGTGGTGATGACGGGAGCGCCCGATCCGGAAGAACTGCGGATCACCGGCGCCATTGCCGCGCAGCTTCGCGCCCCGGTGCTGGACCTGAGCGGTCGTCTGAACCTGAAGGAACTGGGTGCGCTAATCCGGCGGGCCAAGCTCTTTGTGGGCGTGGACTCTGCTCCGATACACATCGCCGCGGCGGTGGGCACACCGACAGTCGCGTTGTTCGGACCCAGCGGCGAAATCGAGTGGGGCCCGTGGATGGTGTCCTGCCGTGTGCTGACTTCCGAACACCGGTGCAGGCCATGCGGATTCGACGGCTGCGGCGGCGGCAAACGCAGCGACTGCCTCGATGCCATCGCGCCGGAACGCGTCCTCGCGGCGGCGGAAGAACTGTTGAGGACGGCGGCTTGAGCGCTCCGCGTGTCGCCCTGGTCCGGCAGCGTTACAACGCGGCAGGAGGTGCGGAGCGCTTTATCGCCCGGGCACTGGACGCGCTGAGCCGCGAGGGCGCCGAACTCACGATCATCACCCGGCACTGGGACCCGGCGGGCACCGCGAAATCCATCGTCACGCTCGATCCGTTTCATCTGGGACGCACATGGCGAGACTGGTCGTTCGCCCGCGCCGTCTGCCGCCATCTGCGCGACACGCGCTACGACCTCGTGCAATCCCACGAGCGGCTGGATTGCTGCGATATCTACCGGGCGGGCGACGGCGTTCATCGGGAGTGGCTTATGCAGCGCGGACGAGTAGTCGGCCCGCTGCGTCGCGCGACGCTCTGGGCCAGCCCGCATCATCGTTACCTGCTCGCCCGGGAAAAGCGCGTGTTTTGCAGCGCGCGCGTCAGGGCGGTGGTCTGCATCTCGCGCATGGTGCGCGATGAGATCGTCCGCCATTACGGCACACCGGAGAGCAAGCTGCCGGTGGTATATCTCGGTGTCGACCTCGACCAGTACCACCCATCGGAGCGCCACCGTCTGCGCGCTGCGCAGCGCAGCGCGCTAGGGCTCCGCGACGATGACTTCGCGCTCGTGCACGTCGGCTCGGGGTTCGAACGCAAAGGCGTTGCCACCTTGTTGCGCGCGGCGGCCAGATCGTCGGTCCCGTGTCACGCGATCATCGTCGGCGGCGACAAGCACGAGTCTCGGTATCGCGAGATGGCGCACGCGCTCGGGATTGGGCGCAGAGTGCACTTCATGGGCGTGCAGCCGGACGCAAGGCCCTACTATTCCGCTGGAGACGTCTTTGTCATGCCCAGCCTTTACGAACCTTTCGGAAACGCCAACATGGAAGCGCTGGCAATGGGCCTGCCTCTGGTGACCAGCACGAAATCAGGCGTGGCGGAATTGCTGCGCCCGGGCGTCACCGGTTACGTCCACGATGCGCTCGACGTCGACGGCATCGCTGCGTCGATCCGCGCCCTGTCGGATCGGGACCGCCGCCTGGGGATGGGCAGCGCGGCGCGGCGGCTGGCCGAAGAGTTTTCCCTCGAAGCGACGACACGGCAGTTGCTCGATTTGTACGCGCAGCTTCTCTCCGCTTCGCCGGCGATCGCGGACTGAAGCCCCATGTGCGGAATCGCCGGCTATCTGAGCGACATTGCGTTCGACCCCGCGGTACTGGAAACGATGACCCGGGCGCTGCGGCATCGCGGGCCCGACTCCGAAGGTTTCCACCGCGAGGGTCCGGCGAATCTAGGTCACCGGCGCCTTTCGGTCATCGACGTGGCGGGCGGCGCGCAGCCCATTTTCAACGAGGATCGGTCGATCGCGATCGTGTTCAACGGCGAGATCTACAACTACCGAGTCCTGCGCGAAGCGCTGGTGGAGGCCGGCCACCGGTTCCGTACGCATGGCGACACCGAGGTTCTCGTACATGCGTACGAAGAGTGGGGCAGCCGCATGCTCGAGAAACTGCACGGCATGTTCGCCTTCGCGATATGGGACTCGACCCGGCGGACGCTGTTTCTGGCCCGCGACCAGCTCGGGGTAAAGCCGCTCTACTACTACTGGGACGGGAGCCTGTTCGCCTTCGGCTCGGAACTGAAGTCGCTGCTGGCGCACCCCGGCGTGAACCGCGATGTCGATCTGGAGTCGATCAACCTGTTCCTCGAGTGCCAGTACATTCCTGCTCCGCGCAGTATTTACCGCCAGGTGAAGAAACTGCGGCCCGCACATGGCTTGATACTGGAGGACGGAAAACTCGCCGAGTTCGGATACTGGGTGCCCGACTATTCCCGCAAGGTCGAGTGCAGCGAGGAGGAAGCGGTCTCGCTCGTGGAGTCGGAGCTGAGGAAGTCGGTGGAGTCGATGCTGATGTCGGAAGTTCCGCTGGGCGCGTTCGTGAGCGGCGGCGTCGACTCGGGACTCGTTGCCGCGATGATGACGGACTGCCTGGGCAAGCCCGTCGAGACGTTCAACCTCGGATTCAAGGATGCTGCCCTGCAGAGCGAGCACGAGGAAGCGGCGGCTGTGGCCCGCCATATCGGCAGCCGTCATCACTGCCTGATGATCGAACCGCAGACTGTCCTCTCGGGAGTCGATCGCTGGGTGGAAATCTTCGATGAGCCGTTCGGCGATCAGGCGTCGCTGCCGACCATGCTGCTGTCGGAATTCGCCCGGCGTCACGTAACGGTGGCGCTGACCGGCGAGGGCGCGGACGAGGTGTTCGCCGGCTACAACAATTACCGCAAACGAGCGCGCGAGGAGCGAATCACGCGGATCCTGGGCGCGGCCTGGTCGCCGCTACGCAGGCTCATTCCGCTGCTGCCGCCGGTATTGCGCAAGGACCGTATCCTCAAGGCGGCTTCACGACCGCTCGCCGAACGCTACGTCACGATCCCCAGCATTTTCGACGAGAGTTTGCGACCGGGGTTGTATTCGGACGCCTTCCGGCTGCGGGCGCAGGAGCGCCTCGCGGCCTATGCAGCGCGCTTCTTCGAGGAGTGCAATTCGGCGGAGTATCTCGACCGGATGATGTACGTGGACACCCGCCTCTGGTTGCCCGACGACCTGCTTACGAAGGTCGACCGCGCCACCATGGCGCACTCGCTGGAGGCACGCGTGCCCTATCTCGATCACGGGTTCATCGACGCCTGTGCCCGCTTGCCTGCCGAATGGAAACAGCATGGGGGGACCGGGAAGTACGTTCTGAAGCGGCTTGCGGAGAAGTACCTTCCTCGCGAGATCGTCCATCGAAACAAGCAAGGATTCGTAATGCCCTTGAGACAGTGGCTGGACGGTGGGCTCAAGCCGCTGGTGGAACGGCACCTGGGCCGCGGCGGTCTCGCAAAGCGGAACTTGTTCCGGCCCGCGGCTCTTGAACAATTGAAGGGCGACCACTACGACCGGCGCAAGGATCACTCCGGGCGCATCTGGGTACTGTTGGTTCTCGAGCTTTGGCTGCAGCGCTACGAGCCGGCGTTCGCCTTATAGCAAATTGGCATATGCCGGCGAAACTTCGTATCCTGCACACGGAGTCCTCCGTCGGATGGGGCGGCCAGGAGATACGCATCCTCACCGAAGCGCGCGGCATGCTCGACCGCGGCCACGCTGTCGCGCTCGTTACGCCCGCGGAGGCGCCGTTGTACTCGGCGGCGGAGAAGCTCGGGATCCCCGTCGCGGCGCTCCCGATCGGCCGAAAAAACTGGAAGGGATTGCTGGCGCTGCGCCACTGGCTCGCCGCACGAGACTGGGAGTTCGACATCATCAACACACACAGTTCCACCGACAGCTGGCTGACCGCGCTGGCGTGCGCAATGCGTCCGAAGGCACCGGCGATCGTGAGGACGCGACACGTGTCCACCGCGGTCAATGCCGGCTTCGGGACGCGCTGGCTGTATCTGCATGCAACGACGCACATCGTGACTACTGGGGAGGCATTGCGATTTCAACTGCACAGTGACCGTGGTTTCCCGCTCGACCGCATGACGTCCGTACGAACCGGTATCGACCTGGCGCGTTATCGGCCTCTGGATCGCGCGCACTGCCGCGCGCTGCTCGGGCTAGCGGATGCGCCCACCGTGGGCATCGTCGCAACCCTGCGCGACTGGAAGGGGCATGACGTGCTGTTCGAGGCTTGGCCCAGCCTCCTGCGCGAAGTGCCGGAAGCGCGGCTGGCGATCGTCGGTGACGGCCCATGCCACGATCGGCTCGACGAGCAAGTCTCACGACTCGGTATCGGCGCCAGCGTGCGCTTCGTGGGGCATAAGGAGAACGTCACGGAATGGCTCTCCGCCTTCGACGTTTTCGCTTTGCCGTCCTGGGGCGAGGAGGGAGTGCCGCAGGCGATCATGCAGGCGATGGCTTGCGGCCTGCCGGTGGTGTCCACGCCGGTGGGCGCAATTCCCGAAGCAGTACAGGCGGACCGTACCGGG
>Ga0070741_10006247_pt1 | contig 25748 bp, 20 predicted proteins | sample Coa_R1_4_FD_66440 | JGI IMG/M metagenome (GOLD analysis project Ga0070741, IMG submission 66440) | Surface soil microbial communities from Centralia Pennsylvania, which are recovering from an underground coalmine fire - Coalmine... | ecosystem: Environmental > Terrestrial > Soil > Unclassified ... | reverse complement strand
TGCGCAGCGATCGCGTCGTCTGCTTCGCGCTCCGGATCCACGAACGGCACACCGTCGACGTCGATCTCGACGCGGTCGATCACACCCGTGAACTCGAAGCGACCGCGGTAGTCGGTGTCGGCGGGGGAGAAGTCGGTCGCCCAACCGACGGTGAGCCCCGCGTTCGTCAAGGACAGACGGCTCCACAACGTGCGTGCGATGTCGCCTTCACCGATCACCCGATCGTCGACGAGCAGTCGCGCGTGCGGCGGGTCGAAGTGGACCGCGAGCGTGTGCGCGCCCGGTGCGAGCGACGGCAACGGCGCGTCGACGCGGTAGACGCGCCAGCCCGCGAGGTTGTGCACGAAGCACAGCTTCCCGTCGACGGCGTGGAACGACCAGCCCCCGAGCACCGAGCCCTGTGACACGAGCACACCCTGCACGGGCGCGCCGTCGACGTGGACGAACGCCGTGACGGTGTGGGCGCGGTTGCGGATGTTCACCGCCGCGCTCTCCGGGATCGGCGCCCGTCCCGGCCAGTACACGTAGTGGGACCGGGGCACGACCGACGTGTGCCGTTCGAGGACGAAGGCGGAGAACGGCCGGTTGTCGAGCGGCAACACGTCGTTGGCCTCCGCCTCCTGCCACCAGCGCTCGATCATCGCCTCGAGCCGTTCCGGCTCCTGCGCCGCCAGGTCGTGGCACTCGGACGGATCCGTTCGCAGGTCGTAGAGCTCCCACGGCACCTTGTCGAGGCCGGGCTCGTCGAACTGGATGTCGTGGTACACGACCGCCTTCCACCCGTCCATGTACAGGGCGCGGCAGCCGAACATCTCGGAGTACTGCACCGTGTGGCGCTCGGGCTCGTCCGCGCCGTCGAAGCTGTACGCGAACGACACGCCGGCGAGCGGCTTCTGCTCGACGCCGTCGACGACGCGCGGGAACTCGATGCCCGCGAGCTCCAACACGGTCGGGACGACGTCGACGGCGTGCACGTACTGCGTGCGCACCTCGCCGCGCGCCGTGATGCCACGCGGCCAGTGGACGATGAACGGGTCGGCGACACCGCCTTCGTGCGTCTCGCGCTTCCAACGGCGGAACGGCGTGTTCCCCGCGACCGTCCATCCCCACGGGTAGTTGTTGTGCAGGCGAGGACCGCCGAGCTCGTCGATGCGGGACAACGCCTCGTCCAGCGTGCTCGGCAGCGCGTTCCACATCCGACCGTCGTTGAGCGATCCTGTCGGTCCTCCTTCCGACGACGCACCGTTGTCGGAGAGCACGATCGTCAACGTGTCGTCGAGCTCGCCGATCGCCCGCAACCGGTCGAGCATCCGCCCGATCTGCTCGTCCGCATGGGACAGGAAGCCGGCGAACGCCTCCATGTACCGCGCGTACACGCGCCGCTCGTCCGCCGACAGCGAGTCCCATGCCGGCACCCATTCGGGGCGCGCCGACAGCTCGGCGTGCGCGGGCAGCAGGCCGCTCGCCTTCTGGCGGGCGAACGTCTCGTCGCGCCACGCGTCCCATCCCTGGTCGAAGCGGCCGCGGTAGTGCGCGACCCAGTGCGGCGGTGCCTGGTGCGGTGAGTGGCACGCGCCCGTCGCGAAGTAGAGGAACCACGGACGGTCGACGTCGACGTGGCGGAAGTCCTCCACGTACTCGATGGCGTGGTCGACGAGGTCCGCGGTCAGGTGGTAGCCGTCCTCGTAGGTGCCCGGCGGGTCGACGAAGTGGTTGTCGTGCACCAGGGCGGGCACGAACTGGTGCGTCTCGCCCGCGAAGTAGCCGTACCAACGCTCGAAGCCGCGCCCGAGCGGCCACCGGTCGCGGCGGGCGCCGAGGTGCTCCTCGTCCTCCGGCGTGAGGTGCCACTTGCCCACCGCGTACGAGGCGTACCCGTGGGGGGTGAGCATCGCCGGCAGGAACGCGCACGACCGAGGCGTGCGGGCGTCGTAGCCGGGGAAACCGGTGGCGAGGTCGACGACGCGTCCCACGCCGCAGGCGTGGTGGTTGCGCCCCGTGAGGAGGCACGCCCGGGTGGGGGAGCACAGCGCGGTGGTGTGGAAGTTCGAGTAGCGCAACCCGTCCGCGGCGAGGCGATCGAGGTTCGGGGTCTCGATGTCCGAGCCGAAGCAGCCGAGCTGGGCGTAGCCCACGTCGTCGAGCACGACGACGAGCACGTTCGGCGCGTCCTGCCTCGGCGGGCGGGGATCGTCGGGCCACCACGGCTCCGAGTCCCAGTGGTACCGACCGATCCGCCCCTTGAATTCACCCGCTTCCATCGCCGCAGCTTCGCGGTTTTCGGTTCGCAAGGCCGGGACGGCGCTCGGCTACGATTGCCGGAGCTGCACGGGCCAATGTCGTCCCGAGCGCCTGGACCAAGTCCGATCCGACGCACAACGGGAAGAGCCTGTGAACCCACGATCTCAGGGTCTCTACGACCCTGCCTTCGAACACGACGCCTGTGGTGTCGGCTTCGTCGTCGACATGCACGGCCGCAAGAGCCATCGCATCGTCGAGCTCGGGATCTCGTCGCTGTGCCACCTCGATCACCGCGGTGCCACCGGTGCCGAGGCGAACGTGGGCGACGGCGCGGGGATCCTCGTGCAGGTGCCCGACCGCCTCCTGCGCGCGGTGGTCGACTTCGACCTCCCGCCCGCGGGCTCGTACGCCGTCGGGTGCGCGTTCCTCCCGCACGTCGAGGACGAGTGTGCGGACGCCATGGCGGCCATCGAGAAGATCGTCGCCAGCGAGGGGATGACCGTGCTCGGTTGGCGCGATGTGCCCTTCGACGACTCGATGATCGGGCAGATGGCGCGCGACGCGGAGCCCGCGTTCAAGCACCTCTTCATCGCGTCGGCGGACGGGCAACCGTCCTTGTCGGGCATCGACCTCGACCGCCGCGCCTTCGTCGTGCGCAAGCGCATCGAGCACGAGGTGCGCAGCCCGCGCGCGCTCGCCGACGGGCCCGGCGCGGTGTACTTCCCGTCGCTCTCGTCGCGCACGCTCGTGTACAAGGGGATGCTCGTCACGCAGCAGTTGCGGGAGTTCTTCCCCGACCTCACCGACGAGCGCCTCGAGTCCGCGCTCGCGCTCGTCCACTCACGGTTCTCGACGAACACGTTCCCGTCGTGGCCCCTCGCACACCCGTACCGCATGATCGCCCACAACGGCGAGATCAACACGGTCATGGGCAACGAGAACTGGATGCGTGCCCGCGAGGCGCTGCTGCAGACCGATCTCGTGCCGGGACTCGACCGCGCCTACCCGATCTGCACACCGGGCTCGTCGGACACGTGCCGCTTCGACGAGACGCTCGAGTTGCTGCACCTCGGCGGGCGCAGCCTCCCGCACGCCGTGCTGATGATGATCCCGGAGGCGTGGGAGAACCACGAGTCGATGCCCGCGGCGAAGCGCGCCTTCTACCAGTTCCACGCGTCGCTGATGGAGCCGTGGGACGGCCCTGCGTCGATCGCGTTCACCGACGGCACGGTCATCGGCGCGGTGCTCGACCGCAACGGCCTGCGCCCGTCGCGCTACTGGGTCACGGCCGACGGTCTCGTCATCATGGCGAGCGAGGTCGGCGTGCTGGACGTCGACCCGGCCGAGATCGTGCAGCGCGGGCGGTTGCAGCCCGGTCGCATGTTCCTCGTCGACACGTCGCAGGGTCGCATCATCGGTGACGACGAGTTGAAGCAGCAGCTCGCGTCGGAGCACCCCTACGACGAGTGGCTGCACGCGGGGCTCGTGCATCTCGACGACCTACCCACCCGTCGCTTCCTCACGCCCCAGCACGGCTCGGTCGTGCAGCAGCAGCGCGTGTTCGGCTACACGACCGAGGAGCTGAAGATCCTGCTGTCGCCGATGGCGAAGGCGGGCTACGAGCCGATCGGCTCCATGGGTACGGACACGCCCATCGCGGCGCTGTCCGACCGGCCGCGACTGCTGTTCGACTACTTCCAGCAGTTGTTCGCGCAGGTCACCAACCCGCCGCTCGACGCCATCCGGGAGGAGCTCGTGACGTCGCTGGCGTCGACGCTCGGTCCGGAGGGCAACGTGCTCGACCCGACGCCGGCGTCGTGCCGGCGGATCGTGCTCCCGCATCCCGTGATCTCGAACGCCGATCTCGCGAAGTTGCTGTACATCAACGAGGACGGCGACCAGCCGGGCTTCCGCCCCTTCGCCATCGACGGGCTGTTCCGCGTGGCGGACGGCGGCGACGGGTTGCGGCGCGCCCTCGACGACGTGCGGGCGAAGGTGAGCGAGGCCATCGCCGACGGCGCCAAGGTCATCATCCTCTCCGATCGGCACTCGAACGAGGAGCTGGCGCCGATCCCGTCGCTGCTGCTCGTGTCGGCGGTGCACCACCACCTCATCCGCGAGAAGACACGCACGCGCGTCGGTCTGGTCGTCGAGTGCGGGGACGCGCGCGAGGTCCATCACATGGCGCTGCTGCTCGGGTACGGCGCATCGGCCGTCAACCCGTACCTCGCCTTCGAGACGCTCGAGGACCTGATCGACCAGGGGTACCTCCCCGGTCTCTCCAAGGGCCAGGCCATGCGCAACTACCTCAAGGCGTGCGGCAAGGGCATCTTGAAGGTGATGTCCAAGATGGGCATCTCGACCGTGGCGTCGTACACGGGTGCGCAGGTGTTCGAGGCGATCGGGCTCGCGTCCGATCTCGTCGACGAGTACTTCACCGGCACGACGTCGAAGCTCGGCGGCGTCGGCCTCGACGTGCTCGCCGCCGAGGTCGCCGCCCGCCACCGCTTCGCCTACCTCGACCGCCCGGAGGAGGCCGCCCACCGCGCGCTCTGGCAGGGGGGAGAGTACCAGTGGCGCCGCGAAGGCGAGTTCCACCTCTTCAACCCGCAGACGGTGTTCAAGCTCCAGCACGCCACGCGGACCAAGCGCTACGAGATCTTCAAGGAGTACACGCGCCTCGTCGACGACCAGTCGTCCCACCTCGCCACGCTGCGGGGCCTGTTCCGGTTCAAGGAGGGCGTGCGTCCTCCGATCCCGATCGAAGAGGTCGAGCCGGTCGCAGAGATCGTGAAGCGCTTCTCCACGGGCGCGATGTCGTACGGGTCGATCTCGAAGGAGGCGCACGAGACCCTCGCCATCGCGATGAACCGTCTCGGCGGCAAGTCGAACACGGGGGAGGGCGGCGAGGACGCCGACCGCTTCACGCGCGACGCGAACGGCGACCTGCGCCGGTCCGCCATCAAGCAGGTGGCGTCGGGCCGCTTCGGCGTGACCTCGGAGTACCTCACGAACGCCGACGACCTGCAGATCAAGATGGCGCAGGGCGCGAAGCCCGGCGAGGGCGGTCAGTTGCCGGGGCAGAAGGTGTACCCGTGGATCGCGAAGACCCGGCACTCGACACCGGGCGTCGGGCTCATCAGCCCGCCGCCGCACCACGACATCTATTCGATCGAGGATCTCAAGCAGCTCATCCACGACCTCAAGAACTCGAACCCGTCCGCGCGCGTGCACGTGAAGCTCGTTGCCGAGGTGGGCGTCGGCACCGTTGCCGCCGGCGTGTCGAAGGCGAAGGCCGACGTCGTCCTCATCAGCGGTCACGACGGCGGCACGGGCGCCTCGCCGTTGACGTCCTTGAAGCATGCCGGTGCACCGTGGGAGCTCGGCCTGGCGGAGACGCAGCAGACGCTGTTGCTCAACGGGCTGCGTGACCGCATCGTCGTGCAGACGGACGGACAGTTGAAGACCGGTCGCGACGTCGTCATCGCCGCGTTGCTGGGCGCGGAGGAGTTCGGGTTCGCGTCGGCGCCGCTCGTCGTGTCGGGCTGCATCATGATGCGCGTCTGCCATCTCGACACCTGCCCGGTGGGCGTGGCGACCCAGAACCCCGTGCTGCGCGAGCGCTTCAACGGCAAGCCGGAGTTCGTCGTGAACTTCTTCGAGTTCATCGCCGAGGAGGTGCGGGAGTACCTCGCCGCGCTCGGCTTCCGCTCGGTGGCCGAGGCCGTCGGTCACGTCGAGTCGCTCGACGTCCAAGCGGCGATCGACCACTGGAAGGCGAAGGGCCTCGACCTGACCCCGATCCTCCACGTGCCCGAGTCGCCGTGGGAGCAGGATCGCCACTGCACCAAGTCACAGGATCACGGACTCGACCGCGCGCTCGACCAGACGCTGGTGCAGCTCTGCGAGGGCGCGCTCGCGGACGGCTCGCCGGTCACGCTCGAGCTGCCGATCCGCAACGTGAACCGCACGGTCGGCACGATCCTCGGCCACGAGGTCACGAAGCGACACGGCGCGTCAGGCCTTCCTGACAACACCATCCAGATCACGTTCACCGGGTCCGCCGGCCAGTCGTTCGGTGCGTTCGTGCCGAAGGGCATCACGTTGCGGCTGTTCGGCGACGCCAACGACTACTTCGGCAAGGGGTTGTCGGGCGGGCGGCTCGTCGTGCGTCCCCCGGTCGAGTCGCATCCCGACTTCGTGGCGGAGGAGAACATCGTCGCCGGCAACGTGATCCTCTACGGCGCCACGGGCGGCGAGGCGTACCTGCGGGGCGTGGTCGGTGAGCGGTTCGGCGTGCGCAACTCGGGTGCCACGGCGGTCGTGGAGGGTGTCGGCGACCACGGCTGCGAGTACATGACGGGCGGGCGCGTCGTCGTGCTCGGCCCGACGGGACGGAACTTCGGCGCGGGCATGTCCGGTGGCCTCGCGTTCGTCTACGACCCGGACGACACGTTCCTGCGCCGCCTCAACCTCGAGATGGTCGACCTCGACCCGCTCGAACCCGAGGACGTCGAGTGGTTGCGAGCGACGTTGCGCACGCACCAGTCCGAGACGGACTCGGCCGTGGCAGCCCGCATCCTCGCTCGGTGGCACGACGAGGTGCGCAGCTTCAAGAAGGTGTTCCCGAAGGACTACAAGCGGGTGCTCGAAGCGATGCGCACCGCCGAGGAGCAAGGACGCGACGTGGACGAAGCGATCATGGCGGCGGCCCATGGCTGATCCGACCGGGTTCCTGAAGCACGGGCGGGTGACGCCGACGAGGCGTCCCGTCCCCATCCGCATCCGCGACTGGCGCGAGGTCTACGAGGAGTTCCCCGAGGAGCACCTGCGCACGCAGGCGGCCCGCTGCATGGACTGCGGCATCCCGTTCTGCAACAACGGCTGCCCGCTCGGGAACCTCATCCCCGATTGGAACGACCTCGTCTGGCGCGAGCACTGGCACGACGCCATCGAGCGCCTGCACGCCACGAACAACTTCCCGGAATTCACCGGGCGCCTGTGCCCCGCGCCGTGCGAGGCGGCGTGCGTGCTCGGCATCAACCAGGACCCCGTCACGATCAAGCAGGTCGAGGTCACGATCATCGACCACGCGTGGGACGAGGGCTGGGTCGTGCCCAAGCCGCCCTCGGTGAAGACCGGCAAGCGCGTCGCCGTCGTCGGGTCGGGCCCCGCAGGCCTCGCTGCCGCGCAGCAGCTCACGCGCGCCGGTCACGACGTCGTCGTGTACGAGCGCGCCGACCGCATCGGCGGTCTGCTGCGCTACGGCATCCCCGAGTTCAAGATGGAGAAGCGCCACCTCGACCGCCGCATCGCGCAGATGGAGGCCGAGGGCACGCAGTTCCGCACGAGTGCGAACGTCGGCGCCGACGGTGCCGACGGCGTGCCGGTGTCCGAGCTCGATCAGTACGACGCAGTGGTGCTCGCCGGCGGGGCGACGGCGTGGCGCGACCTGCCGATCCCGGGACGCGAGCTGCGCGGCGTCCACCAGGCGATGGAGTACCTGCCGTGGGCGAACCGCGCCCAGCAGGGCGATCTCGCCGTCGAGGACGTGCCGATCACGGCGAAGGGCAAGCACGTCGTCATCATCGGCGGCGGCGACACCGGTGCGGACTGCCTCGGCACCGCCATCCGCCAGGGCGCGGCGTCCATCCACCAGTTCGAGATCCTCCCGCGGCCGCCCGAGGCGCGACCTGATGCGAACCCGTGGCCGACGTGGCCGATGATCTTCCGCGTGTCGTCCGCGCACGAAGAGGGTGTCGAGCGCGTCTTCTCCGTCAACACCGAGTGCTTCGTCGGCGACGACCACGGGAACCTGCGCGCGCTGCGGGCGCACGAGGTCGAGATGGTCGACGGCCGCTTCCAGAAGATCGAGGGCACCGACTTCGAGTTGCCGTGCGAGCTCGTGTTGCTGGCGATGGGGTTCCTCGGCCCGCAGCGCGAAGGCCTGCTCGAGCAGCTCGGCGTCGACATCAACGAGCGCGGCAACGTCACTCGCGACGACCGGTTCGCGACGAACGTCGATCGCGTCTTCGTCTGCGGCGACATGGGACGAGGGCAGAGCCTCATCGTGTGGGCGATCGCCGAGGGACGTGCCTGCGCGGCGGCGGTCGACGCCGCCCTCATGGGCGCGACGGCGCTGCCGGCACCGATCACACCCGACGCGCGCCCGTTGGCCTGACGGCCGCCTGACACGAACGTCCCGGCGGGGCAGGGACGTTCGACTCTGTCTGGCGCCGTCCCGGCGGCGGACCATGAGCGGGTGACGTCGACCCTCGCGGCGACCGCCGCCACGATGCCCGCGCCCCGTGGGACCCGGATCGATCTCGACGACGTCGCGAAGCGCTACCGCGTGGGCGACATCGTCGTGCCGGCGCTCGAGGACGTGAACCTCCACGTCGACGAGGGGTCACTCGTCGTCATCCTGGGCCCGTCGGGGAGCGGCAAGACGACGTTGCTCAACGTGATCGGCGCGCTCGACACGGCGACGTCCGGCAGCGTGCGCATCGCCGGTCGCGACATCACGCACGCGTCGCGGGCGGCGCGCTTCGAGATCCGGCGTCACACGGTGAGCTTCGTGTTCCAGAGCTTCAACCTGTTCCCGGGACTGACCGCGCTCGAGAACGTGCAGTTCGGTGCCGACGTGGCCGGGCGGCATGGTGCGCGCGACATCGCCCGCGAGGTGCTCGAGCAGGTCGGGCTCGGGGGGCGGGTGGACCACTTCCCGTTCCAGCTCTCCGGCGGCGAGCAGCAACGCGTCGCCATCGCGCGCGCGCTCGCCACCGGCAACCCGATCCTGCTCGCCGACGAACCGACGGGCGAGCTCGACTTCCGCACGGGTGTGTCGATCCTCGAGCTGCTGTGGCAGCAGGCCGAGGCGGGGGAGACCGTGCTCGTCGTGACCCACAACCGCGAGATCTCCCGCGTGGCGGACCGTGTCGTCGAGCTCAGCAGCGGGCGACTCGTCGGCGACGGCCCCCCGAAGGGCGGTCGCGCTCGCATCGCGGACCTCCGGTGGTGAGCGGCACGCGAGGCCTGTGGCTGCGGTGGTCGTGGCGCGACCTCCGCCGCCGGAAGGGACTCGTCGTCACGATCGCGCTCATCATCGCCATCGGCACGGGTTCGTACGCGGGGCTGGGGGGCACGAGCCAGTGGCGGCTGGCATCCAACGACGCCAGCTACGCCGCGTTGCAGGTCCACGATCTGCGCGTCACGCTGCCGATCGGCGCCAGCGTCCCCGCCGGCACACTGGCGTCGATGGCGCGGCAACTGCCGCATGCCTCCGACATCGCCGCGTCGCAGGAACGGCTCGTGCAACCGATCGAGGTCGACGCGTCGCACGACGGCGAGACGATCCTCGTGGCGGGGAGCGTGGTGGGCGCGTCGGGGACCGGCGTCGACGACGTGTGGGTGGCCGACGGGCGACCCGGCGTCGTGCTCGAGAAGAAGTTCGCGGATCGCAAGTCGTTGCCATCGGCGGGCACGATCCGGGTCAGCGGCGGTCGCACGTTGACGTACACCGGTGTGGGCCTCGACCCGGAGTACTTCATCGTCGCCAACGCGGGCACGAGCATGGCCAGCGCGCTCGACTTCGCGGTGGTGTTCGCACCGCTCGACGTCGCGCAGCAGCTCTCCGGACGCCCGGGCGAGGTCAACGACCTCGTGTTGCGTGTGCGTCCGGGCGCGAACCGCGATGTCGTGCAGGCGGAGCTGACGGCGGCGGCGGCCGGTGTCGGGGGAACGGTCACGAACATCGACGACGACCGCGGTCATCGCACGTTGTACGAGGACGCGAAGGGCGATCAGGAGTACTGGAACCTCTTCGCCGTCCTCATCCTGCTCGGTGCGAGCTTCGCGGCGTTCAACCTCGTCACGCGCATCGTCGAGTCGGAACGTCGCGAGATCGGCGTCGGCATGGCCCTCGGGGTGCCGCGGCGATCGCTCGCGCTTCGCCACCTGCTCGTCGGCGCGCAGATCGCGCTCGTCGGCGCCGTCGCAGGCGTGGGCGTCGGCTACCTCATGGGCGCGGGGATGCGCTCGTTCATGCAGTCGTTCCTCCCGCTGCCCGTCTGGAAGACACCGTTCCCCGTTGCCCGCTACGCCGAAGCGGCGCTCCTCGGCTTCCTGTTGCCACTCATGGCGACGGCGCTCCCCGTGTGGCGCGCCTTGCGCGTGGAGCCCGTCGACGCCATCCGCAGCGGCGCGTACGCCGCGGCGGGGAACCGCACCGGACTGGCACCGCTGCTGCGGGGCGTGCGCCTTCCCGGACGCATCTTCCGTCAGTTGCCGTTCCGCAACGCGCTGCGCGCGCCGCGTCGGACGTTGCTGACCGCGCTCGGCGTCGCCGCCGCCATCACATCGCTCGTCGCCGTGCTCGGCTCGCTCGATTCCTTCTTCAGCGCCATCGACTCGGCGGAGCACGAGATCACGACGTCCGCGCCCGACCGGCTCACCGTCGGCCTCGACTGGTTCCATCCCGTTGACAGCGCGGAGATCCGAAGGGTCGCCGCCGATCCCACGGTCGGGCGCGTCGAGCCCCTCACGCAGCTCGTCGGGACCGTCCGTGCCAACGGTCACGAGGTCGACCTCACCCCGCAGCTCGTCGACCTGCGCAACGGCATGTGGCGCCCGACCCTGCACGGCGCGATCGCGGACGTCACGAGCGGGATCGTGCTCTCGGAGAAGGCGGCGTCGGACCTCGGTGTGCGTCCCGGTGACACCGTGCAGTTCGAGCACCCGGTCCGGGAGGGCGCCGGTTACCGGATGGTGCAGTCACCCGTCGTCGTCTCGGCGACGCACCCGCTCGTCCTGCGTTCGATCGCGTATCTCGATCAGCAGCAGGCGTCGCTGTTCGGGCTCGAAGGGCTCACCAACGGGCTGGTGGTGTCGCCGTCGGCGGGTCACAGCGCGGCGGACGTCGAGCGCGCCCTGTTCGGGCTGTCGGGCGTGAACGCCGCGCAACCGGTTGCCGAAGTGCCACGTCTCATCCGTCAGGAGATCGACAGCTTCGTCGGGATCCTCCGCATCGCCGAGGCGGCTGTCCTCGCTCTCGCGCTGCTGATCGCGTTCAACTCCGCGAGCATCACCGTCGACGAGCGAGCCCGTGAGGAGGCGACGATGTTCGCGTTCGGGCTGCGACTCCGCGCCGTGCTCTCGATGCTCACGACGGAAACCGTGCTCATGGGGCTCCTCGGCACGGTGGCCGGGATCGCGGGCGGGTTCCTCGTCCTGCGGTGGATGATCGAGGTCCTGCTGGCGCGCACGATGCCGGACCTGCGGATCGTGCCGGTGCTGAGCACGGGGTCCATCGTCGCCACGCTCGTGCTCGGCGTCCTCGTCGTGGCACTGGCGCCGCTGGCGATGGCGAAGCGGCTCCGGGCGATGGACATCCCGAGCACGTTGCGCGTCCTCGAATAGCGCGCCACGTGGTGTACGACCGCGCACGGCGCGGGCACCATGGAACGCAATGGGACGGAGGCTCGCGGTCGCAGCCGCCGCGCTGCTCGTGGCGCTGCTCTCGGTCCCGGGCGCGAGCACGGTGACCCCGGCCCGCGCCGACCCGCCGCCGTTCTGGCCACCACCCGTGCTCTCGCAGGAACGGCTCGTCGACACCGCCGTGCGCATCGACAGCAGGGGCGGCGGCGCGTTCGACATCGGCACCGGCGTGGGCGTGGGCTCGCACGTCGTGCTGACCAACGCCCATCTCACGCGCGACCCCGTCACGCTGGTGACCCGTTGCGACGACGACTTGCTCTCGGTGCGACGCATCGAACGGGCCACGGACGTCGATCTCGCCGTGGTGGTGACCGACCAGCCGGGCGTCGTGCCGATCGAGCTGGCGCCACAGGACCCCGTCGCCGGCGAGCACGTCACGATGATCGGCTACCCCGGTGGCGACCGCACCGTGAGCGGCGCCACCGTGGAGGGCACGCTCGTGCGCCGGGACGGCACGGTGCTGCGCTTCCGCCCGCAACCGCAGCCGGGGCAGTCCGGGAGCCCGCTCGTCGACGACAGCGGCCGGCTCGTCGGCATCGCGTACGCGATGGACACCACCGGCGGGCAGGGCCTGGCCGTCCCCGTGTCGCGGGTGCGCGCCGCCCTCGATCGTTGGCGGGCGAGCGGGGTGCCCATCGCGGCAACGACGGGCGATCCGGTCGCGGTCGCCGCTCGTTCCCCGATCTGCTGACCGTTCCTGCCCCGCCCCCTGCGGTTCTCCGCGCGGATCTGGCGGCGTGGCGGCCGCCGACGCGCTCAGAGCGCAGGGAGGGCGTGACGCCGGTCGGTTCAAGGTTCTCGGCCGTTGCGCCGATCAACAGCCCGGACGAAGACCCCGCTTCGCCCATCTCGGCCCAGCTGAGTGAGGCAGTCGATGCTCCGTAACACGAACTTCCGGACCAAGCTGCTCGGCATCCTGGCGGTGCCGGTGCTGGCCCTGGTCGGGCTGACGGCGTTCACCGGGTACGGCCGTTTGGCCGACTCGCGCGATGCCAGCCGGCTGCGGCACCGCATCGACGTGCTCGCCGCCGCCACCGACCTCGCCCATCAGGTGCAGCTCGAGCAGGCCGTGTCCGCCGAGTCCGTCGCCGTGCCCGGTTCACACCACGACGAGCTGGTCGCGCAGCGCACCGCGACGGACAGCGCGGTCACCGCGTACTTCGCCGCCGTGCAGCGCGCCGGTGACATCGGCAGCGAGAAGCTCGATTCGGGCCTCGACCGCGTGCGCCGCAACCTCAGCGCGTTGTCGACGTCGTACCGCGGTGCGGTCGACCTCGGCAGCGACATCAACTCGGTGACGTTCTCGTACTCCGAGATCTCGGCATCGATCTCGGACCTCATCGGCACGGTGGCGGACGAAGCGAGCGACCCGTCGCTGGCGCGCGAGATGTCCGCCCTGGCGGCGTTGTCGCATGCCAAGGACAGCACCGCGAAGGAGTGGGCTGTCCTCGACGTGAGCTTGAGCCGTGGTGCCTTCAAGGACGCGGAGGCGGGCACGTTCCGCGGTGCGGTGTCGGAGCGCGACCGTTGGATGGGCATCCACGACGGACTCGCCGACCAGGCGTCACGATCCGCGCTGCAGACGCGCCTCGCCGGCCCCGCGCAGACCACGACCGAATCGATCGAGGCGAGCGCGCTCGCGTCGACCGAGGGCTACCAGTCGCTGACCGCCAACCCGACGCAGGCCATCACCGGCGACGCGATCGCGTGGCACGACGGCATGCGGACTCGCGTTGACGTGCTGCACGACGTGCTGGCGAGCGACACCGCGAACATCGCGGCCCACGCAGCTGCGATCGAGGCGGCGGCCACCCGTGACCTGCAGACGTTCCTCCTGGTGGCCGCAGCCGCCGTGCTCGCGTCGGTGATCCTCGGCCTCGTGCTCGGTCGCACGGTGAGCACGCCGCTGCGCCAGCTCACCGGCGCCGCGCAGCAACTCGCCGACGAGCAGCTGCCGAAGCTCGTCAACGGTTTGCGCAACCCCGGTCAGGACGACGATCGCTTCCTGTCGACGACGCTCACACCGATCGAGGTGCGCGGCAACGACGAGATCGCGCAGCTGGCGCGCGCGTTCAACACCGTGCAGACGGTGGCGGTCGACGTCGCCGCCGAGCAGGCGACGCTGCTGCGCAAGGGCATCAGCGAGATCTTCGTGAACCTGGCCCGCCGCAACCAGGTGCTCATCGATCGCCAGATCGAGTTCCTCGACGAGCTGGAGGCAACCGAGGACGACCCCGATCAGCTGTCGCAGCTGTACCGGCTCGACCACCTCGCCACCCGCATGCGTCGCAACGCCGAGTCGCTGCTCGTCCTCGCGGGCATGGAACCGGCGCGCACGCGCACGCGACCGGTGGCGCTGTTCGACGTCGTGCGGGCGGCCATCGGCGAGGTCGAGGACTTCTCCCGCGTCGATCTCGACGCCTTCGACGACGTCGACGTGACCGGCAACGCCGCCGTCGACCTCGGTCACCTCCTCGCCGAGCTCATGGACAACGCCGCCCACTTCTCGCCACCCGACACGCGCGTGTCGGTCGAGGGGCGGCACGGACGTGCGGGGTACGTCATCACCGTCGTCGACCGCGGCATCGGCATGAGCGAGGAGCAGCGGGCCGAGGCCAACGACCTGCTCGTGTCGCCGCCCCCGGTCGGGCTGGCGCTCAGCCGTTCGCTGGGCTTCACGGTGGTGGCCCGTCTCGCTGCCCGCTACGGCGTCAACGTCCGTCTCGTGGCGGCCGACGGTGGCGGCACGTCGGCCATCGTGCACCTGCCCCAGCACCTCGTCGTGTCGCCCAACGGCGACGAGGAGGACACGGACGGGCGCGTTGCCGCCGAGGACGTCGACGAGCACGTGGCACCCGCCGAGGTCGCCGAGATCGACGAACCGGTCGCGGACGTGCCGCAACCCGAGGTGGTGCCCACGCTCTACGACCAGGCGCGCGACGCGGACGACGAGTTCGAGTCCGTCGTCGGGGCGGGCTGGGCGAACGAGCGCGACGACGACCCCGAGCAGTCGTTCAACGACTGGCTGGCGGAGATCACCGCCGAGGTCGACGACGACGTCTTCGCCCCTCGCGACCACCACGAGATCGACGAGCCGGTGGTGACCCACACCGAGATGCCCGTGGACGACGCCGCGGCGGACACCGGTGCCGGCGAACAACACGACACCGTACCCGCCACGCTGCGCGACGCGCTGCCGCAGGGCCCGCACTTCGAGCAGGGTCTGGCCGAGCTCGTGCACGGCGGCAACCCCGCCGGACCCGGGTTGATCGAACCGCCGGTCGCGGTGCAGGACCCGCCCGAGCCGTTGGCGTTGCCCGCGTTGCCGCGCCGGGCCACCGCGCCGCTGCCGACACCGCGGGCCGACGTCGTCGACGACGAGGTGACGGCGAGCGCAGAGCACGGCGTCGAGCCGGCACCGGTGGACGACGGCACGGTGACGGCCGCCGGGCTGCGCCGCCGCGTGCGCCGCACCGACGGCGAGCTCGAGGGCATCGAGCGCTACCGCGCCGCGCCGAGCGGACCGTCGATCATCGCCACGAAGCGATCACCCGACGACGTTCGGGCGATGCTCGCTCGCTACCGCACCGGCCTGCAGCGGGGACGCGCCGGGGACCAACCGATCGAACCCGAACCAGGGAGCGCATGATGGCGGACACGATGGACGACGGCGCCATGAGCGTCGCCGCACGCAACGTCAGCTGGTTGATCGACAACTTCGTCGAGCGCACGCCGGGCGTCAACGAGGCGGTGGTCGTCTCGTCCGACGGCCTCGTGATGGCGTCGTCGCGCACGCTCGACCGTGATGCCGCGGACCGCTTCGCCGCGGTCGCCGCCGGTCTCATCGGTCTCGCCTACGGCGCCGCCGGACGGTTCGGTGGTGGCGCCGTCAACGAGATCATCGTCGAGATGGAGAACGCGTTCCTCTTCGTGACCGGCATCAGCGACGGCTCGTGCCTCGCCGTGGTGGCCGACGCGGGATGCGACATCGGGCTCGTCGGCTACGAGATGGCCGTGCTCGTGGAACGCACCGGTGCGGTGCTCACACCCGAGCTGCGCGCCGAGCTCTCGGGGACGCTGTTGCGATGAAGTGGGAGCGGGGGGCACCGACGGACCGCGAGCTCCGGCTCGTGCGCCCGTACGCGCTGACCGGGGGTCGGACGCGGGCGAAGGTCGGTGACCTCCCCATCGAGGCACTGGTCGTCGCGACGGTGCCGCCGGGTGAGAGGGCGACGTTGCGACACGAGGCCCGCCGGATCGTCGAGTTGTGCGACTCGCCGGTGTCGGTGGCCGAGGTGTCGGCGCGCATCCACGTGCCGCTCGGCGCGGCGCGCGTCTTGGTCGGCGATCTCGTCGCCGACGGACTCGTGGAGGTCCATCGCATGGAGAACGGAAACGGACGCCCCAACGTCCGACTGCTGGAAAGGGTGCTCGATGGACTTCAAGCGCTCTGACACGTCGGGCACGGGCACGTTGCCGTCCCGCGGGCCCGCACCGGAACGCACCGGGCGCGACAGCGCGCGCACGACACCGTTGCCGGTCAAGATCGTCGTCGCCGGTGGCTTCGGCGTGGGGAAGACGACCTTCGTCGGCTCCATCTCGGAGATCACGCCCCTCACGACGGAGGCGGCGCTCACCGAGGTGACGGCCGAGATCGACCGCACGCGCGAAGGGACGGCGAAGAGCACGACGACCGTCGCGCTCGACTTCGGCCGCATCACGCTCGGCGACGACCTCGTGCTGTACCTGTTCGGTGCGCCGGGGCAGCATCGCTTCCAGTTCATGTGGGGTGACCTGTGCCGCGGTGCCATCGGCGCCGTGGTGCTCGTCGACACCCGCCGCCTCGAGGACTGCTTCCAGGCGGTCGACTACTTCGAGCACCTCGACCTCCCGTTCCTCGTCGCGGTGAACTGCTTCTTCGGCTCGAAGGCGCACACCGTCGACGACGTGCGGGAGGCGCTCGGCGTGCGCGACGAGGTGCCCGTACTGCTGTGCGACGCGCGCGAGCGAGGCTCGACGAAGCAGATGCTCATCGAGCTGGTGCAGTACGCCCTCGAGCTCGCATCGAGCACCGGCGGCTGAGCAGACTCGGCGGGTGCCTCGCCTGCCGGGCTCCGCGCCACTGCCGGTCGTGATCGTCCACCGCAACCAGCCGCAGCGGCTGGCGACGACGATCGCCGCCTTCCGCGCGCAGGACATCGACGTCGACCTCGTCGTCGTCGACAACGGATCCTCGCCGCCGGTCGTCGTGGACGACCCCGACGTCGAGGTGATCCGCACCGGCGAGAACCTCGGCTTCGGTCCGGGCGCCAACGTCGGGTACCGGCACTTCCTGGAGCGACCCGACGCGGGGGAGTGGATCGCGCTCGCGCCGCACGACGCGTTGCCGCAACCGGGCTGCCTGCGCAAGATGCTCGACGTGCTCGCCGCGCGCCCGAGCGCGGGTCTCGCGTGCGCCGACGTCGGCGACGGCGCGACACCGATCGTCGATCCGTACTTCGGGGGCATCCTCGCACCGGCGTCGATCGGCGACGGCTGGGAACCTGCTGGTCACCCGCACGGCACGCTGATGTTCGCCCGGCGGGCGTGCCTCGAGGACGTCGGGCTGTTCGACGAGCGCTACTTCGCGTACTGCGAGGAGGCCGATCTCGCCCTGCGGGCCGCCGCGTCCGGGTGGGAGTGCGGGCTCGTGCGCGGGGCGATGGTGCGCAACCCGTACGTGTCCTCGGCATCGGCTGCCATCGACTACCTGCAGCTGCGGAACACGCTGCTGCTGGTGCGGGAACACTCGGGCCGGTACCACGCGTTCATCCGGTACTGCATCGCGCTGTGGCACCTGGGGTCGGGACTCGTCGCGCCGTCGCGGCGCGGTCCCTACTGGAACGTGCGGGGGCGGGTCGCGGCGTTGCGCGACTTCACGTTGCACCGGTTCGGCGCGCCGCCGCTCTCCCTGTTCAGCTGACGTCGCCGATCTCGCCGATCTCGCCGCGCTCGGCGGCCGCGATGCGCGGCCGCACGCTGGCGAGGTAGTAGCCGGACACGAGCAGCCCGCCGATGACGGTGAAGACGCCGAACATGATCACCCCGAGCCACACCACCCGTCGCCGTCCCGCCAGCGCCCACGCCCAGGACGGCCGATGAGCGGCGTCGAGGAGCGCCCACACCGAGATGCCGAGCGGTATGCACGCGAACGTCGCGGTGACGACCGCCATCGCCCAGTCGCCGGGACCGTAGGCAGCCGCGAGCACCTCCGCACGGTACTGTCCGCCGCGTGAGCCCCCGCTTGACGAGCAGGAGTCGGTCGGTCGAAGGACGCGTCGTCGTCGTGACCGGCGCCGCGAGCGGCATGGGACGCGCCACCGCGCATCTCTTCGCGGACGAAGGTGCCCGCGTCGCCGTCACCGACGTGACGCTCGAAGGGGCGGCCAAGGTGGCGGAGGAGATCCTCGCCGCGGGCAGCAAGGCGGCGGCATGGGCACTCGACGTCCGATCCGACGAGCAGGTGCGCACCGTCGTCGCCGACATCGTCGACCGCCTCGGTCCGATCGACATCCTCGTGAACAACGCGGGCGTTTCGACCGTCGCGCCGATCGACGCCGACGACTTCGACGCGCAATGGGACTTCACGTTCGACGTCAACCTGCACGGCCACACGCGCATGATCCGCGCCTGCCTGCCGTACCTGCTGCGCGACGGCGAAGGCCGCATCGTGAACATCGCCTCGACGGAAGGCGTGGGCGCGACGGGTTCGATCTCGCCGTACACGGCGTCCAAGCACGGGGTCATCGGGCTGACGCGTTCGCTTGCCGTCGAGCTCGGTCCGCGCGGCGTCAACGTGAACTGCGTCTGCCCGGGTCCGATCCACACCGGCATGACGGCGTTGATCCCGGACGACGCGAAGACGAAGTTCGCACGGCGGCGGGTGCCGTTGCGCCGGTACGGCGATCCGGAGGAGGTGGCGCACGCCACGTTCTCGCTGGCGCTGCCGGCGGCGTCCTACATCAACGGCGCGGTGCTCGTGGTCGACGGCGGGATGACGGCGAAGAACACCTGACGGCCGGCGCCGCAGCACCGCAGCGTGGCGGTCAGGCCCGGCCCGGACGGCGACGGTGTCGCATCGCCCAGCACGCGTGGTGCCAGTGCCGGCGATCCTCGGGATGGCGCGCCGGTGTGACGACGACATGGCCGAGGCCGGGCGGGATGTCCTGGTTGCAGCCCGGGCAGAGGTACGTCTTGCGCGCCTCGTAGGGCTGCACGCGACGCACGGCGTAGGGCTCGAGCTCGTCGTTCATCGCACGGCGCCGGCACGGACGCGTCGACGTCCGATGACGATGCCGAGACCCACGAGCACGGCGGCCGCGAGCACCGCGGCGAGCACGACGAGGAGCACGGGCACGTGGCTGGCGCTCGTCGCGCTGCCGAAGCGATGGCGAAGGTCGCCGACATCGGGCGCCGCAGCGGGGGACGGCGCGGGTCCCCACACCGAGACCTCGCGCAGTTGCGACGGCGACGAACCGAGGCCGACGCGGACGCCCTTGATCGGTGTGCCGTCGAGGGCGACGACGGCGTCGTCGCCGGTGGCCGTCCCGGCGGTCGTGAACGTGGTGCCGTCCGAGGTGACGGCGACGTCGCAGGAGGAAGCGCAGCCGCGGACGACGACGAGCGTGGCGGGCACCGGCTGCGCGAGCGAGACATCGGCGGCGGCCGCGCCTTGCGGTGGGGCGCCGGTCGCGCGCGAGAGCTGCCCGTCGGTGAGCGAGCACCCGCCGGATGCGGGCAGCAGGGCGCCCGTTGCGTCGACGAACGTGCACGGTCGCCCGCGCGAGGGCGGGGCCCCTACGCCCGCGTAGCCGACACCGGGAGAGCGCCAGTGCAGATCGACGGCGCTGCCCTCGATGCGATCCTGCGCGGCACCGCCGAGGACGACGCGTCCGCTCGTGTCCTCGACGACACGGGGGTCGACCGTCGATGCCGAGTCGGTCGTCGTGACCCGCCACACCGGCCCGGCGTCGCCGTTCTCGAAGGTCAGCTCGTACGGGCCGGGCGCGGCGGTCGACCACGTGGCTTCGATGCCGCCGTCGTCGCGAGTGACGCGCAGACCAGGATCGACGAGGTGCAGCACCGGCAGTTGCACCTCGGTCGTCTGGATGCGGAACCGCGCCGACACCGATGCACCCGACACGTCGTGCGGCCCCGGTGCGGCCGACGCGGTGACGAGCTCGTTCACCGCTTCGCCGAAGGTCGACTGCGAGTCGCTTCCCTTCAACGTGAACGAGTACGCGCCCGTGCCGTCGGTCGACGTGTCGAACTGCTTGCCCCGGCAACCGACGGTCGCGCACGAGAGGCCGACGGTGAAGATGGCGAGGCCGACGTCGCTGTCGGTGATGCCCGCGCCGAGGTGCACCGGACGCCCGGCCAGCGGCGCGCCCGATGGATCGACGACGCCGCCGGTGACGTGGACGCGGGCGTTCGGATCGACGCGGCTGTGCTCGCTGCACGCGGGTGCCACGACCAACAGCAGCACCGCGATGACGAAGGCCCCAGAACGTCGCATGTGGGCACATGCTCGCAGTTGCCGGGGCGTTCCCGCGGGATCCGTGACCAGGCCGCGACGTCCCCGCCGGCCGCCGTTAGCCTCCCGTCATGCCGCTGCGCGACGACGAGATCGAACGCATCCTCGTGGTGACCGCCCATCCCGACGACGTCGACTTCGGCGTGGCCGGTTCGGTGGCGACGTGGACCGATCGCGGCATCGAGGTCTCGTACTGCATCGTCACCGACGGCGATGCCGGCGGGTTCGACCCCGACGTGCCGCGCAGCGAGATCGCCGGCATCCGCCGTGCCGAGCAGACCGCCGCCGCCGAGGTGGTCGGGGTCACCGATCTCACGTTCCTCGGCCATCCGGACGGACGTCTCGCGCCGTCCATCGAGCTGCGCCGCGACATCAGCCGTGTCATCCGCCGTGTCCGCCCGCAGCGTGTCGTGACCCAGTCACCCGAGCGCAACTACCAACGCATCTACGCCAGCCATCCCGATCACCTCGCGACGGGGGAGGCGACGTTGTGCGCCGTGTACCCCGATGCCCGCAACCCCTTCGCCCATCCCGAGCTGATGGAGGAGGGCTTCGACGCGTGGACGGTCCCCGAGGTGTGGTTGATGGCGGCGAGCACGGGTGACCGGTTCGTCGACATCACGCAGACGATCGACCGCAAGGTGAAAGCGTTGCTGTGCCACGTGAGTCAGATGACCAACCCCGACGGCATGGACGAGCTCATGCGCGGTTGGGGCGCGGCGAACGCGCAGGCGGCCGGCTTCGCCGAGGGTAGTTACGCCGAGTCGTTCCAGCGCGTCGCGACGGGCTGACGAAGCGGCGCGTTCACGCGCGCCCGACGAGGCGCAACATCGATGGCGGGATGCCGTCGTCCCCGTCCGCGAGCATCGCCGCGCGCTCGACGTTCACGACGTGGTGGTGCGGCGCGGTCCACGCGTCCCACGGTCCGGCCCGAAGCTGCGTCGCGTCGCCGCGCGCGTCGACACACGCGCGCAGGTAGTCCTGCAGCACGCGCACCTCCTCCTCGCCGCCGATGGGACCGTGGCCGGGGACGACGATCGGCGCGAGGTCGAGCAGATCGTCGAGTGCGTCCGCCCATGCCGCGGGATCGCCTTGGTGGGCGAGCGGGGTGACGCCGAACGAACACATCGCCCCCGCGAGCACGATGCCCGCACCCGGCACGGCGACCACGAGGTTCTCCGCCTGCTGGCCCGTGGTGGGCACGGCCACCGCGGCGGCCGTCAGCTGCACCGGCGCGTTGACGACGTGGCTCACCGGGCGGGTGCGGAAGTCCTCGTCGACGTCGGCCGCGGCGTCGCCGTAGAGCTGGTGGAGCACGGACGGGTCGACGGGCTGGTCGAGGTGGGCGCTCGTCTGGCGGCGCCCGTACACCGCCGCGAGCCGGAACCGCATCGTGCCCCCGCTGAACTCGGCGTTGCTCGACGTGAGCACCACGCGCCGGACAGGGAACCCGAGCGCGTCGACGGCATCACCGAAGGGGCCCGACTGCGAGGGGCCGAGCAGGGTGTCGACGACCGTGACGCCGTCCTCGTCGACGACGACGGCGGCGTTGGCGCGGCCCGGTCCGGCCGGCTCCTGCAACCACGCGTGCACCCCGGGGACGAGTTGGTCGAGCACGGCGGTCAACCTACGAGGGCGGCGAACCAGTCGCGCAGTCGGTCATCGGGGGCGAGGGCGAGCGCCAACCGCGCCCTGCGGGCGTCGAGCGCGCCACCCGCGATGACACCGAGCGCCGCCAGCCCGTGGCCGCCACCCGGCCCGCCGTAGACGGGGGCGACGGCACCGGTCGCGCAACGGCTCACGACGACGACCGGCACGCCCCGCCCGATCGCGCGCTCGACGCCCGGGACGAGGGCGGCGTGCACGTTCCCGGCGCCGCTGCCCTCGAGCACGATGCCCTCCACACCCCGCTCGAGGTGCCAGTCCACGAGCGCGGGATCGACGTCGCCGTGTGACGGCACGATGGCGACCGGCGCCCGCTCGACACACCGCGCCTGCACGCGTGGTGGTGGCGCCCCCGAGAACGTGACGCGCCCGCCGTCGACGTGACCGAGCGCGTGACCGCTTGGCGACGCGAACGTGTGGACCGACTGCGTGTCGGTCTTCGTCACCCAGCGGGCCGCGTGGATCGTGCCGTCGAGCACGACGACCGTGCCGTACGCACTCGAGCGCGGATCGTGTGCGACGGTGAACGCGTCACGCAGGTTGCGGGGTCCGTCGCCGTCGGGCTGGCCGGCGTTGCGCATCGAGCCCGTGACGACGACGGGGCGGTCGACGCTCGCGCACAGGAGGTCGGTCACGAACGCGGTCTCCTCGAGCGTGTCGGTGCCGTGGGTGACGACGACCGCGTCCGCGTCGTTGTCGCGCGCGGCCGTCGCGATGGCGACGACGGCGTCGAGCGAGAGGTTCCAGCTCGGCCCCTGGAAGAGATCGACGATCTCGACGTCACCGGCGTCGATCCCGTCGACCGTGGCCAGCAGCGCGCGCCCGTCGAGCGCGACCGCGACACCGCCATCGGGTTGCACCTTGCTGGCGATCGTGCCGCCGGTGGCGACGAGCCGGAGCACGATCGCGCTACAGCCCGAGGGCGAGGCGCGTGATGCGATCCTTCACCATCGTGGGCGCCATGCGATCGGCGATGGCGAGCGCCCGTGCATCGAGCCCGACGAGATACCGCGCCCGCGGGTGGCGCGACGAGATGGCGGTCGCGATCACCTTCGCGCACTGCTTCGGCTCACCCATGATCGGCGAGCTGAACTTCATGCCCATCTGGCTGCGCCGGTACGCGTCGGCGAACCGGGAGTCGCCGCGCTTGTCGACGTCGCGCTCCATGTCCTCCCAGATCGAGGTCCGGAACCCGCCGGGCTCGACCAGCGCGACGTGCACGCCGTCGCGGGCGACCTCGACGCGCAACGCGTCGGACACCGCTTCGAGCGCGTGCTTCGCCGCCTGGTACCACCCGCCGAGCGGCGTGGTCGTGATGCCCATGATCGAGGAGATGTTGACGATGCGGCCACCGCCGCGGTGACGCATCCCCGGCAGCGCCAACCGCGCCAGTCGCATCGGTGCCACGACCATCGTCTCGAGCAGGTGGCGCGCCTCGTCGTCGTCGACGTCCTCGACCGCGCCCGTCAGCCCGTAGCCGGCGTTGTTGACGAGCCCGAAGAGGTCGGTCCCGATCTCGTCGAACACGTCGTCACAGGCCTCGGCGTCCGTGACGTCGAGGATGACGGTCTCGACGTCGACGCCTGCCTCGCGCGCGGCGCGCCGCACGTCCTCGGCCTTGGCCTCCGACCGTACGGATCCGATCGAGCGGTACCCGCGCTTCGCCAGCTCGACGACCGTGGCGAGACCGATCCCCGAGTTCGCCCCGGTGGTGAGGACGGCGTCGCTCACGAGGACGTGCCCGTGGCGCGGGCGGCGGCAAGGGCGGCACCGACGATGCCGGCCTCGTTCAGCAGCCGGGCGGCGACGACCTTGGGGCGCACGTCGAGACGGGGCAGGAGCTTGTCCGCCTTCTTGCTCGCGCCGCCGCCGAGGATGACGAGGTCGGGCCACAGCAGGGCGTCGAGCCGTCGCAGGTACAGCTCGACGCGCTCCGCGTACTCGCGCCACTTGAGGCCCTTGCGTTCGCGCACGCTGTCCGCGGCGAAACCTTCCGCATCGCGTCCGTCGATCTCGATTTGGCCGAGCTCGGTGTTGGGGATGAGCACGCCGTCGTAGAACATGCCGCACCCGATACCCGTACCGAGGGTGATCATCAACACGAGACCTCGCTCGCCCTTGCCTGCGCCGAAGCGCATCTCCGCCGCGCCGGCGGCGTCGGCGTCGTTCAGCATCGTGACGGGGAGACCGAGGCGCTCGCCGAACATGGTGTCGGCGTCGACGCCGACCCACTCCTTGTCGACGTTGGCGGCGGTGTACGTGACGCCGTCCTTCACGACGGCGGGGAACGTCAGTCCGACCGCGCCCTGCCATCCGAAGTGCTCGACGACCTCCGCGACGACATCGGCCACCGCCTTCGGCGTCGCCGGGTGCGGTGTCAACACGCGGAACCGCTCCGCGGTGAGCGTGCCGTCGTCGATGTCGACCGGTGCGCCCTTGATGCCCGTGCCGCCGATGTCGATGCCCAGCACGACGTTCTCGCTCATGTCGCACCTCCCGGCCCAACGGTACTGTCCGATCCGTGCGAGAACCCGAGGTGGTGGTCGATGGGCTGGCGTTCGGCGAGGGGCCGCGCTGGCACGAGGGACGGTTGTGGTTCTCGGACATGCACGGCAACGAGGTGCTCGCGTTCGACCCGTCGACGAGCGACGTCGCGCACGTCGTCGAGGTGCCCGGCAAGCCGTCCGGTCTCGGCTGGGGCCTCGACGGACATCTGCTGATCGTCTCGATGGACGATCGGCGATTGCTGCGCCTGCGAGACGACCGCACGCTCGAGGAGGTCGCCGACCTCAGCGGCTACACCGACAAGCCGATCAACGACATGGTCGTGAGCGAGCGCGGCATCGCGTACATCGGTTCGTTCGGCTTCGACCTCCACGCCGGTGACGCGCCGGTCGACACCGTGCTCCTCGCGGTGCTCCCCGACGGCACCCATCGCGTCGCGGCCGACGCGATGGCGTTTCCCAACGGCATGGTCATCACCGCCGATGGCACCACGTTGGTCGTCGGCGAGTCGTTCGGCTCACGGCTCACCGCGTTCGCGATCGCCGACGACGGCACGCTCCACGACCGGCGAGTGTGGGCCGATCTGTCCGCCGCGGGCGCGTTCCCGGACGGTTGCTGCCTCGACGCCGAGGGATGCATCTGGATCGCGTCGCCCGGCGGGCGCGAGTTCCTCCGCGTGCGCGAAGGCGGCGAGATCGCCGACCGCGTCTCTGCGGGCGACCACCTCGCCATCGCCTGCATGCTCGGCGACGACGACCGACGCACGCTGTACCTCCTCACGAGTCGCGGCCTCGACCCGCAGAAGGCGCGGGTCCTGCGGACGGCCCGCCTCGAACGGGTGCGGGTCGACGTGCCGGGCGCCGGTCTGCCCTGAGCCGAGCGCGCGCCGCGCGACGTCCGTGCGCGGATCACGCGCGGTCGCGCCCGTCCCGTCGGTCGCTCAGGGCATCGGTGACCCGAACCGGATGACGTTGCCGTCGAGGTCGACGAGGGCACCTTCGTGCTGCCGCCACTCGGTGTCCTCCGGCCCGTGCACCTCCGCGCCCGCGGCGCGCCACTCCGCCGCGAGGTCGTCCGCGTCGTCGACGTAGAGGTATGCCGTCGTCCGCGTCCACTCGTGACCGGCTGGGAGTGAACCGAGGTGGAGCTCGATGCCGTCGCGCGTCGCGAAGCCGTAGATGCCGCCGTCGTAGACGCGTGTGCGGAAACCGAGCTTCTCGTAGTGCGCGAGCGCGGCGCGCACATCACGGACGCCGAAGATCGGCGCCAC
>Ga0070741_10006246_pt1 | contig 25748 bp, 25 predicted proteins | sample Coa_R1_4_FD_66440 | JGI IMG/M metagenome (GOLD analysis project Ga0070741, IMG submission 66440) | Surface soil microbial communities from Centralia Pennsylvania, which are recovering from an underground coalmine fire - Coalmine... | ecosystem: Environmental > Terrestrial > Soil > Unclassified ... | reverse complement strand
GGTGAAGTTCGTCGACGCGGCGTTGCGCAACCTGCGCGATCGGCCGTTCTTCGTGCTGGCGCTGGCGCGGCCCGAGGTGCACGAGCTGTTTCCGCGGCTGTGGGCCGAGCGCGGCGTGCAGGAGCTGCGGCTCGCCGAGCTGACCAGGCGCGCCGCCGAGCGCCTCGTGCGCCAGGTGCTCGGCGACGTGGACGCGCAGACGATCGCGCGCGTGGTCGAGCGCGCCGAGGGCAACGCGTTCTATCTTGAGGAGTTGATCCGCGCGGTCGCCGACGGCAAAGGCGACGATCTGCCGGGCACGGTGCTGGCGATGGTGCAGGCGCGGCTCGAGGCGCTGGATGCGCGCGCGCGCCACGTCTTGCGCGCGTCGAGCGTGTTCGGCCAGGTGTTCTGGCGCGCGGGCGTGCAGGCGCTCCTCGGTGGCGTGCGCACCGCAGACGCGGGCGCGGCGTTCGACGAGCTCGGGCGGCGCGAGCTTTTGCAGCGGCGGCCCGAGGCGCGCTTTCCCGACGCGGGCGACGAGTGGGTGTTCCGCCACGCGCTGGTGCGCGAGGCCGCGTACGCCACGCTCAGCGCCGAGGATCGCGCGGTCGGCCACCGCCTCGCCGGCGAGTGGCTGGAGTCGGCCGGTGAGCGCGACGCGATGACGCTGGCCGAGCACTTCGAGCGCGGCGGCGAAGCGGCGCGCGCCGTTCTCGGATATCGCCGCGCCGCCGAGCAGGCGCTCGAGGGCAACGACTTCGCCGGCGTGCACGACCGCGTGGCGCGCGCGATCCGCTCGGGCGCCGACGGCGAGGTGCGCGGCGCACTCCAGCTCCTCGACGCCGAGGCGCACGCGTGGCAGGGCCACTTCCGCGAGACCATCACCGCCGGCGAGGCGGCGCTGGCGTCGCTGCCGCGCGGCGGCGAGCCGTGGTGCAAGGCCGCCGGCGAGGTCGCGCTGGCGTCGGGCCGGCTGGTCGATCGCGATCGCATCGTCGCGCTCGGCGAGGAGCTCCTGGCGCTGCGCCCCGACGACGCCGCGCTGCGCGCCTACGTGATCGCGGCCTCGCGCCTGACCGCGCAGGTGGTGATCATCGGCAAGCAGGAGCTGGCCGCGCGCCTGATCGCGCGCCTCGACGAGATCGCCGGCGCGATCGCCGAGCGCGACCCGGCCGTCGCCGGCCCGCTGCACGAGGCGCGCTCGTTCTTCAGCATCATGATCACCAACAGCTTCGGCGCCGGCATCGTGCAGATCCTCGCCGCCGTCGAGGCGTTCGAGCAGGCCGGCGATCTGCGCAACTCGTGCGCGCAGCGGATCAACATCGGCTTCGGCCTGTTCGAGATGGGGCGCTATCCGCACGCCGAGTCGGTGATGCGCGACGTGCTGGCGATCGGCGGGCGGCTCGGGCTCGAGCGGGTGACCAACGTCGCGCGCGTGACGCTCGGCGGCGCGGTGGCGCGCCAGGGCCGCGTCGAGGAGGCGCTGGCGATCGAGCGCGAGGCGGCCGAGACGTTTCGCGCGCTCGGCGACTGGCGCTACGAGGGCACCGCGCGCGTGCAGCTCGCGTACATGCACCTCGCGCTCGGCGCGCTCGACGAGGCCGAGCGTCACGCGCGCGAGGCGCTGGAGCTGCTCGGGCGCGTGCCGATGCACCGCCCGCTGGCGCTGGCCGCGCTCGCGCGGATCCTGCTCACGCGCGGCCGCGCCGAGGAGGCGCTCGGCTTCGCCGCCGAGGCGGTGAGCATCCGCCGCACGGTGATCGCCGCCACGCAGCTCGACGTCCGCCCCGAGCTGGCGTACGCCGAGGCGCTGCACGACACCGGCGATCTCGACGGCGCGCGCCGCGCCATCGCCGAGCTGCGCGCGGTGCTGCTCGAGCGCTCGTCGCGCAACGAAGATCCCGAGCTGCGCGACAGCTACCTGGCGGTGGCCGAGCACGCGCGCGCGTTCAAGCTCGCGGCCGATTGGAACGCCACGTAAACGCGATTCCACGTCGAGGAAAACCATTTCCATTCGCCCCGGCGAGCGCCAGCCGGCGCGCTGGCACGGCGCCTGCTCCCTCTCCCGGGCAGAGGTGCTCGATGCCCACGGATTTCGACGAGGATTGGATCTCCGCTTCGGCCGACGCGAACCACGACATCGACGCGTTCGAGGACGAGGATACGCTGGAGTTCGTGATCACCTCCGCTGACGAGGAGGACGAGTCGACGTGGCAGTGGGACGGCCACGAATGGCGCCGCGTGTGATCACGCGCTCGGCAGAGCAGATATCCGGGTCCGCTTCGCGTCCCGGCTACTTCGGATCGCGGAACCGCTCGGCGTGCACCACCTCGTCGAGCGGGCGGCGCCGCCGCCACTCGGTCTCCTCGAGCATCGGCCGCTCGCGAAACTCGAGCGGATAGCCGACGCACAGGTACGCCACCGGATCGACGCCGGCCGGCAGCGCCAGCTCGCCCTTGAGCACCTCCGGCTCGACGATCGACACCCAGCCGACGCCCACGCCCTCGACGCGCGCCGCCAGCCATAAGTTCTCGACGGCGCAGCACACGCTCCAGCGCAGCGCGTCCGGCTGCGCGGTCGAGCCGAGCACCGCCTCGTCGCGCGGGCGCGTGTCGCAGGTGACGCACAGGTTGAGCGCCGACTCGAGGATCCCCTCGAGGCGATAGGCGAGGTACTTGGCGCGGCGTGGCTCCTCGTAGCGCGCCGCCTCGCGCTCGCGGCAGCGCAGGAAGCTCTCGCGGATGCGCGCGCGCCGCTCGCGGTCGCGCACCACGATGAAGTCCCACGGCTGCGAGTAGCCGACGCTCGGCGCCTGGTGCGCGGCCGACAGGATGCGCGTGAGCACCGCCTCGTCGAGCGGCGCGCCGTCGCGGAACAGGCGCACGTCGCGGCGGCGGGCGATCACCTGGTACACGGCCTCGCGCGCCGACTCGCTGAATTCATCCACGTATGAGCATGTATTCATGCGATCCCCGCCAAAACGTCGATTTGAGCCAGATCCAGGGCAGCGCCGAAATGATCGGCCAGGACGTCATAAGCATCGCGATCGTTCGCGCCCGCGCCTTCGCCTGCCGAGCTCGCCGCGCGCCCGGTGACCGCCGCCACCAGCGCGTCGCGCACCGCCGCGTTCTCGAAGAGCCCGTGCACCAGCGTGCCGGCGACGCTGCGCAGCACCGCGCCCTCCGCCGCGCCCGACGGCTCGACGCGCGCGAACGGCCGCGCCGCGCCGACGGTGACGCGCCCGCAGTGGATCTCGTAGCCGCGCACGCGCGCGCCGCCCGCGCGGTCGAGCAGCGGCAGCCCTTCGCCGAGCCGCAGCTCCACCGGCGTGGTCACCTTGTCGCGCTCGAAGCGCGTGACGATCGGGAGCAGGCCGAGTCCGGGCGCGTCCTCCGTCGAGGATTCGACGCCGAGCGGATCGAGCACGCGCTCGCCCAGCATCTGGAAGCCGCCGCAGATCCCGAGCACCGGCTGCCCCGCGTGCGCGCGCGCCGCGATCGCGCCGGCGATCCCCGTCGAGCGCAGCCACGCGAGGTCGTTCACCGTGCACTTGGTGCCGGGCAGGATCACCAGCGCCGCGCCGTCGAGCTCGCCGGGCCGCTCGCACCAGCGCACGTCGAGCGCCGGCTCGCGCATGAGCGGCTCGAGCTCGTCGAAGTTCGACAGCCGCGGCAGCTTCACGACCGCGATGCGCGCGCGGCCCGGCCGCGAATGATCGCGCTTGAGATCGAGCGAGTCCTCGCTGGCGATGCCGGTGTCGCCGAGGTGCGGCACCACGCCGGCCACGCGCACGCCGGTGCGCGCTTCGAGGAACTTCACGCCGCCGGCGAACAGCGACGGGTCGCCGCGAAACTTGTTGATCACCAGCGCGCCCACGCGCGCGCGCTCGGCGGGGTCGAGCAGTTCGAGCGTGCCGACCAGCGCCGCCAGCGCGCCGCCGCGCTCGATGTCGGTGACCAAGACGACGCGCGCCTCGGCCCGCTCGGCGACCCACATGTTCACGAGGTCGCGATCTTTCAGGTTCACCTCGGCAGGGCTGCCCGCGCCCTCGATGACGATCAGATCGTGCTCGGCGCGCAGGCGATCGATCGACTGCCCGACGATCGTGCGCAGCTCCAGCTTGCGCTCGTGGTAGTCGCGAAAATGGAACGAGCCGATCGGCCGGCCGAGCACCACGACCTGCGACGACGACAGTCCCTCGGGCTTGAGCAGGATCGGGTTCATGTCGGCCGACGGGCGCGCGCGCGCCGCCTCCGCCTGCGCGAATTGCGCGCGGCCGATCTCGGCGCCGTCGGGCGTGACCGCGGAGTTGAGCGCCATGTTTTGCGCTTTGAACGGCGCAACTCTGAGGCCACGCCGCGCGTACAGCCGGCACAGCGCGGTGACGAGCAGGCTCTTGCCGACGGAGGAGGCGGTGCCCTGCACCATCAGCGTCCGCGCGCTCACGACGCTTTGCTCCAGGCGCGCGCGAGCATTTCCTGATCGGCTTCGCTGCGCACGCCGACGCGCACGTGCTCGGGCAGGCCGAAGCTGGAGGCGTCGCGCACGCGGCAGCCGAGGCTCAGGATGCAGCGGCTGAACGTTGGCGCGTCGCCGACGCGGTAGAGCAGGAACGGGCCGCCCTCGCCGTCGAGCGGCGCGCCGAACGGAGCCAGCCGCGCCGCGAGCGCGCGTCTCAGCCGCGCGAGCTCGCGACGGAGCGCGGGCAGCACGCTCCACTCGTCGAGCGCGGCGAGGCCGGCGGCGATCGCCGGCGCCGAGACGTTCCACGGCGGCAGCGACGCCTGCACCGCGCGCGCGATCGGCGCGCCCGCCAGCAGGCAGCCGAGCCGCAGCCCCGGCAGCGCGAACAGCTTGGTGAACGAGCGCAGCGACGCGACGTTCTCGCGCGGCCCGAGTTCGCTCACCGGCGCGACGTCGTCGAACATCGGCAGGTACGCCTCGTCGATCACCCACAGCGTCGACGGCGAGGCGCGCGCCAGATCATCGATCAGCGCGAGCGGCGCGCTCGACAGGCACGGATTCGACGGGCGGCACACGAACGCCAGCGACGGCGACGCGCGCAAGGCGGCGAGCGCGGCGTCGCGATCGATCGAGGACGCGCCGGCGAACGGCGCGGGTGCGCGCAGCTCCAGCCACTCGGCGCCGCTCGCGCGCGCGGCTTGCGCGTACTCGCCGAACGTCGGGCCGAGCACCAGCACGCGGCGGCCGGGCCCGCCGAACGCGCGCGCCAGCGCCCAGATCAGCTCGACCGAGCCGGCGCCCGCGACCACCTGGTCTGCGCCGCGCGCGCCGTCGAGCACCGCCGCGATCCGCTCGCGCAGCGGCCGCGCCGTCGGGTGCGGATAGCGGGATAGATCGGCCTCGCGCGCCGCGCGCAGGATCGACGGCGGCGGCGCGAACGGCGAAACTCCCGTCGAGAAATCGAGCACGCCGTCGGGCGCGTCGCCGCCGTGCACCGCCGGCGCGAGCGCGCGCAATTCGGGGCGCGGCTCGACGCGCGGCTCAGGCGCCATGGGCCTTCATCCACGCGCCGAGCGCCACCAGCGCAGCCGCGAGCGCGCACGCGATCGCCATGATCGCGATCGACCGCTCGACGTCGCCCGCCGCCGGCTCGGCGCCGCCCGCGCCCAGCCGATAGCAGCCGACCTTCTCCAGCTGCACGCCGAGCGCGCCGGCCATCGCCGCCATCGGCCGGCCGGCGTTGGGGCTCTCGGTCGCCGCCGCGTCGCGCCACCAGGTGCGCAGCGCGCGCGCCGGCGACCTGCGGCAAATTGCCGCACCCGCGACCAGTAGCAGCGCGGTCAGGCGCGCCGGGATCAGGTTGAGCGCGTCGTCGAGGCGCGCCGCCGCCTTGCCCAGCCACTCGGTCTCGCCGTGGTAGCCGATGAGCGCGTCGAGCGTGTTGGCGGCGCGATAGGCGAGCGCGCCCGGCACGCCGAGCGCGAGGTAGTAGACGAGCGGCGCCACCAGCGAGTCGGAGGTGTTCTCGGCGACCGACTCGATCGCGGCGGCGGCCAGCAGCGGCTCGCCGAGCGCGCTCACGTCGCGCGAGACCAGGCTGCGCAGCGCCGCGCGCGCGGCCGGCACGTCGCCGTCGCGCAGCGCGCGCGCCACCCGCGCCGCCGCCGCGCCGAGCGCGCGGATCGCGAACGCGCTCTTGAGCAGGTAGATCTCGACGGCGAGCTGCGCCCACGGCCACGCGGCCAGCGCGTGCAGCAGCAGCCACGCGCCGCCGCCGAAGATCAGCGGACCGGAGAGCGCCATCAGCGCGCCGTACGCGAACGCGGCGCCGGGCGAGCGCGGGGCGCGGCGGCGGAGCGCGCGCTGCAAGCGGCCCATCCACACCACCGGGTGCAGCAGGTTCGGTGGCTCACCGACGGCGAGATCGAACGCCAGCGCGCCGCCGAGCGCGATCGCCGCGTGCTCGAAGCCGGTCATCGCCGCGCCCCGAATTCGGCGAGCCAGCGATCGACGCCGCGCTCCGTCGCTGCGCGCACCGCCGCGCCGACCAGCGCGCCGAGCGCGGTGTGCTTGCCGGCCCAGCGCTCGCCGCTTTTTTCGTCGGGCGCGGCGATCACGATGCAGTCGGTGCCGGTGCCGGTCGACGGGCGGCCGCTGCGGCGGCTGGGCACGCGCCGTTCGAGGAGCGCGGCGGTGCGCGCCTCGGCGGCGAGCGCGCAGACTTCGACCAGCGCCGGCTCGGCGAGCGCGCACGACGTCTGCACCACCACATTAATGGTGCCGACCGCGCGCAGGAGCGGGCCGGGCGGATCGCCGGCGGCGAGCGCGTTGCCGAGCCCGACGGTGGCGACGCAGCGGACCGCGAGCGCGCCGCCCGAGAGCGTGACGTCTTCGTAGGCGTCGAGGTCGCGCGCGGTGAGCAGGCCGATCGCGCCGTCGAGGCCGGCGCCGGCGAGCGACGCGCGCAAGAGCGCTTCCGGATCGGCGTCGCGGCCGAGCTCGCGATCGTCGACGTGACGCCACACGACCGCGCTCGCGCGCGCGCGGCCGCCGCCGATCGGCGCCCACGAGAGCGTCGCGTGCGGCCGGGCGAAGCGCACGACGAGCAGGCGGCCCGCGCGCTCCACCGTCGAGCGCGCGGTCTCGAGCGGCGCGGCGTCGCCGATCATCGGTGCGCTCATCGATGTGCTCCGGCGCGCGCGGCGCACGAGGCGACGAACCCTTCGGCGCAGAGCGGGTTCGACGCCCAGTGCGCGTGGACGTACGACGCCAGCACGTTCTCGCCGCCGTACCCTTCGACGTGGGTCGCGCCGCCGCGCCGCCGCCGCACGCTGTACGCGCCGCCGCCGTCCGCGCCTTCGAGCGTCGAGTAGCGGAACTGGTGGCCGCGCAAACGCAGCCCCGCGCCGCCGAGGATCGTGCGCCGCTGCGTCTCGACTTCGACGTAGCCGAGCGCCTGCAAGCGATCGCTCATCACCGCGACGCCCGGCACCAGGCCCACCATCTCGTGCTCGCGCCCGTCGAGCGTGCGGATGGCGCGCGACAGATACATGAGCCCGCCGCACTCGGCGTAGACCGGCGCGCCCGAGGCGGCGAACGCGCGCAGCGACTCGCGCATCGAGCGATTCGCGGCGAGCGCGGCGGCGTGCGCCTCGGGATAGCCGCCGCCGAGGTAGACGCCGTCGGCGGGCGGCAGCCGCGCGTCGGCGATCGGCGAGAAGCGCACCAGCTCGGCGCCGAGCGCCTCGAGCCGCCGCAGGTTGTCGTCGTAGTAGAAGTGGAACGCGGCGTCGTCGGCGAGCGCGACGCGGCAGCGGCGGGGCGCGCGCTCGCGTTCGCCGGGTGCGGGCACGTCGAGCGCGGGCGCCGATTGCGCCAGCCGCTCGAGCGCCAGCGGATCGGTCATCTTCTCGACGAGCGCGCCCCACGCCGCCAACTTCTCGTCGGGCACGGCGGCGCGATCGGCGGTGCGCAAGCCGAGGTGCCGCTCGGGAAACGCCAGGCCTGGCTCGTCGGGCAATCCGCCGAGCACCGGCGCGACGCCGCGCCTGGCGCACGCCGAGCGCAAGATGTCGAGGTGCCCCGTCGAGCCGACGCGGTTGGCGAACAGCCCGCCGATGCGCAGCGCCGGATCGAACGCGGCCAGCCCGAGCGCGATCGCCGCGACGGTGCGCGCCATGCCCGACGCGTCGACGACCGCGAGCACCGGCGCGTCGAGCCACTTGGCGATCTCGGCCGCGCTGCCCTCGTCGGAGTCGGGCGACGCACCGTCGTACAAACCCATCACGCCCTCGATCAGCGCCACGTCGGCGCCCGCCGAACCGCGCGCGAACGTCTGCAGCACCGCCTCGCGCCCCATCATCCAGCCGTCGAGGTTGTGGCACGCGCCGCCGCTCGCGCGCGCGTGGTACGTCGGATCGAGATAGTCGGGCCCGCACTTGAACACCGCCACGCGCCGCCCGCGACGGCGCAGCGCCTCGGTGAGCGCGACCATCACCGTGGTCTTGCCGACGCCCGACGCGGTGCCGGCGACGACCAGGCGCGGGATCGCCGCCGCCATCAGAAGTCGAGCCCCGGCTGCGCGCGCACGCCTTTTTCGAACGGGTGCTTCACCGACTTCATCTCGGTCACCAGATCGGCGGCGGCGAGCAGCGCCTCGGGCGCGTTGCGTCCGGTGATCACCACGTGCACGTGCGGCGGGCGCGCGCGCAGCGTCTCCAGCACCTCCTCGACGGGAACGAAGCCGTAGTTGAGCACGTAGGTCAGCTCGTCGAGGATCACGATGTCGCGCGCGCCGCCCGCGATCAGCTCGCGCGAGCGCTGCCACGCCGCCGCTGCCGCCGCCTTGTCGCGCGACAGGTCGTCCGACTCCCACGTGAAGCCGAGCCCCATCACGTGAAACTCGAGCTGCGGCAGGCGCGCCGCGAAGTCGCGCTCGCCGGTCTTCCACTTGCCCTTGATGAACTGCACCACGGCGACGCGCAGCTCGCGGCCGAGCGCGCGAAACGCGATGCCGAGCGCGGCGGTGGTCTTGCCCTTGCCATTTCCCGTGTAGACGACGACCAGGCCGGTCGCGGGCGCTGCCGCCGAGGATTCGCCGCTCACGCGAGCACCTCGCGCACCTTCGCGATCACTGCGTCGACGCGATCGGCGCCGGCGACGATCACGCGCGCGGCGTGCGGGCGCGCCGCGGCTTCGGTCAGCGGGCCGATGGCGATCGCCGGCGCCGGCGCGAGCGCGCGGCCGTAGTCGGAGCCGTAGAGCAGCTCGGCGGCGCTCGAGCTCGGCAGCACGACGGCGTCGAACGGCTCGCGCGGCGGCGGCGGGAACTGCGCGCGCGTCGCGTAACCGACGGCGGTGGCGGCGAGCGCGCCCAGCTCCTTCAGCTCGGCGACCAGGTTCGGGCGGCGCGACTCGTCGGTGACGATCAGGATCGTTCGGCCGCGCACCAGCTCGGCGCGCGCCGACAATTCGTCGCGGCACGATCCGGCGACGTGCAGCGCGGGCTCGAGCCCCGCCTCGCGCAGCCGCGCGCGGGCGCGTTCACCGACGGTGATGATCGCGCGATGAGCCAGCTCGGCGCGCGCGGCGTCGACCGCCTCGGCGCTCGGCAGCATCACCCAATCCCACGCGCCGGCGCGCGCGAGCTGTTCGCGCAGCGCAGCCGGATCGACCGCGGCCGCGCTCACCGACGGCGCTTCGATCACCTCGGCGCCGAGCGCGCGCAAGCCGGCGGCCAGCTGCGACTCGCCCGGGCGCGCGCGCGCGACCAGGATGCGCCGGCCGTGCAGCGGGCGCTTCTCGATCCAGCCGAGCGTCTCGCGCAGCGACACCACCTCGCCGACGACGATCAGCGCCGGATCGTCGCGATCCACGTCGGCGGTCTTCGCTACCAGATCGCCGAGCGTCCCGACGATCACGCGCTGCCTGGCGGTGGTCGCGCGCGCGATCCAGGCCGCCGGCGTCGACGGCGCGCGCCCGTTCTCGACGAGCCGCGCGAGGTTCTCGCCCAGCTTCTTCGCCGCCATGAACAGCACCACCGTGCCGCGCGCGCGGGCGAGCGCCGCCCAATCGGTGGACGCCGGCGTGCCCGCGAGCAGATCGTGCCCGGTGGCGAACGTGACGTCGGAGGAGACGCGCCGGTGCGTGAGCGGAATGCCCGCGTACGCCGCCGCGCCGAGCGCCGCCGAGACGCCGGGCACGATCTCGAACGCGATGCCGGCCGCGTGCAGCTCCTCCGCCTCTTCGCCGCCGCGCCCGAACACCAGCGGATCGCCCTGCTTGAGCCGCACGACGTTCTTGCCTTCGCGCGCGCGCGCGATCACGTCGGGGTGGATCTTGTACTCGGCGCTCGACGCGCCCTTGCCGCGATGCCCGACGGAGATTCGCTCGGCGCGCGGGCCGATCTCGGCGAGCACCGCGTCCGAGATCAGCGCGTCGTAGGCGACGACCTCGGCGTCGCGCAGCAGCTCCGCCGCGCGCACCGTCAGCAATTTCGGATCGCCGGGCCCCGCGCCGACGAGAAAAACCGTCCCGCTCTGGTTCATGAACGCTGCGCCTTGCGGTACCCGTGGCTGAAGTCGGCGGCGTAGAGCCGCGAGTCGGCGAACTCGCTGGCGGTGAGCACGCGCCCGACCAGCACCATCGACGTCGACTTGATGCCGGCCGCCTTCACCTTCGCGGCGATGTCGGCGAGCGTGCCGCTCACGATCGTCTGATCGGGCCACGTCGCCTTGTGCACCACCGCGACCGGGCAGTCCGCGCCGTACGACGGGATCAGATCGCGCGCCACCTCGTCGAGCAGCGTGATCGAGAGGAAGAGCGCGAGCGTCGCTTGATGCTTGGCGAGGTCGTGCAGCTTTTCCTTTTCCGGCATCGACGTGCGTCCCTCGGCGCGCGTCAGGATCACGGTCTGGCACAGCTCGGGCAGCGTCAGCTCGCGGCCGAGCGCGGCGGCAGCCGCGGTGAACGACGACACGCCCGGCACGATCTCGTACGCGATGCCGAGCGCCTCGAGCCGGCGCATCTGCTCCGCCGTCGAGCCGAAGATCGACGGATCGCCGGTGTGCACGCGCGCCACGTCGCGATCGGCGTCGCGCGCGGCCGTCATCACCGCGACGATCTCGTCGAGCGTCATCCCCGACGAGTCGAGCACCTGCGCGTCGGGCCGCGCGCGCGCGACGACTTCCGCCGGCACCAGCGAGCCGGTGTAGAGCACGACCGGGCAACGCGCGATCAGCTCCGCGCCCTTGACGGTGATGAGGCCGGGATCGCCGGGCCCCGCGCCGATGATGTAGACCTTCATGATCTCCTCACGAGCACTTGAGCATGGTGTCGCGCACGATGTTCCAGACCGGCTGCGGGATCTCGATCAGCCACTGCGCGCGCAATTCTCCCGACGGCTGCTGGTTGGTCACCACGCGCCACAGCCGCTCCGACACCGAGCCGTTGCGCGCGATCACCAGCTTGTCCGAGATGAGCTGCGCGAGCGCCGCTAGATCGTCGTGCTCGACCAGGAGCGCGCAGCCCGACAGCGGCAATTTGCCGTCGAGCGGCAGCGTGTACGGCGGCGCGAGCGTGTCGCCGACCGCGCACGGCTCCTTGGGATTGCCGACGAGGATCTGCTTGCCGTCGTGCTCGACGATGATCGATCCGGCGTAGCGTCCGATGCGCGCCATCGCTACTCCTCCAGCGCGCCCGGCACGCGCAGCGAGCGCGCCGGCTTCTGGCCCGGCAGCACCTCGCCGTCCCACGTGTACTTGTTGGTGTAGCCGCGCGGCGTGACCATGTAGCCCTCGAACACGAACGTGTTCGTCGAGCCGACCAGCACCGTCGTCAGCATGCCGATCTCGTAGTCGGTGAAGTGATCGAGGTCGGTGAGCACCACGTTCTCCAACTCGCGGTACGCGCTCTTGACCAGCGCCACCGGCGTCGCGCCGTCGCGGTGCGCGCGGATGATCCGCTGCGCCTCGAGGATCTGCCGCGTGCGCCGCCCCGACGCCGGGTTGTAGAGGCCGATGACGAAGTCGGCCGACGCGGCGGCTTCGAGCTTCTTCGCGATCGCCGGCCACGGCGTCAGCAGATCCGAGAGCGAGATGGAGCAGAAGTCGTGCACCAGCGGCGCGCCCACGCGCGACGCGCACGAGTTGATGGCGGTGATGCCCGGCACGATGCGCAGCTCCGGCGAGTCGCCGCGCTTCCAGCCGATCTCCTTGAGCACCTCGAACACCAGCCCCGCCATGCCGTACACGCCCGCGTCGCCCGACGAGATCAGCGCCACGCGCCCGCCGCCGCGCGCCCGCTCGACCGCCGCGCGCGCGCGCCCGATCTCCTCGGTCATGCCGGTCTGCACCACCTCTTTCCCGTCGAGGAGATGCGCGACCAGGCCGATGTACGTGCGGTAACCGACGACCAACTGCGCGTCGGCGATGGCGCGGATCGCGGCGGGCGTCGCGTGCTCCTCGGCGCCGGGCCCGATGCCGACGACGTAGAGAATTCCCGGCTCAGCCATGCTTCACCTCGCGCGCGGCGAACGGAATTCGCGCGACCGCGAACGTCATCGATCGCCCCGCGCCCTCTTCGGTGTAGACCTGCTTCGGCACGATCAGCTCGCGCGCGCCCGCCGCCAGCAGCGCCGCCGGCTCGGCGACTCCGCGCGTGCCCACGTGCTTCTTCACCATCTCCGACGGCGATTCGATGCCCGGCGTGGCGTCGAGCTCGGCCGCGCTGAAGAACGCGAGCGGCCAGCCGAAGCGCGCCTTCAGATGGTGCAGCGCCGGCTCCTCCTGCTTGACGTCGATCGACGCCACTGACTTCACCGACGCCGGCGACAGGCCGTGCTTCGCCAAGAGCGCGCGCACGCCGCGCTCGACGAGGTCGGGCGGCGTCAGCTTGTCGCAGCCGATGCCGAGCACCAGGCTCTTCGGCCGATAGATGACCGCGCGCTCCCAGATCGCGCGATGGGTCTCGCGCAGCTCGCGGTCCGTCGCGATCAGCAACATCTCCCAATTCGAAGGATCCAGTCCGTCGAGCGAGGTCGCGTAGCGCACGCCCTCCGGCAGCGGATCGCCGAGCGGCCACCAGTCGGGCTCGCCGGTCTCCTGCACGAACATCACCGGCTGCGCGTTGACCACCGCCGCGCAGCCGCGCGTGACGTTGCGATCGGGATCGTCGAGCGTCCAGCCGAGATCGCGCCCGAGGATATCGACGGTGAGCGTGCCGCGCACGTCCGAGGCGGTGGTGATCACCGGCGTCGCCGAGAGCGCGCCCGCGATCCGCTCGGTGAAGAAGTTGCCGCGCCCGACGTGCCCCGACAGGACGCAGATGGCGAAGCGCGCCGCGTCGTCGACGCACACGATCGCCGGATCGACTTTCTTGTTTTGCAGGAGCGGGGCGATCATGCGCACCACCGCGCCGACGCTGATCACGTGCACGTGGCAGTCGTAGGCGGTGAAGGTCTCGGCGAGCGTCGGGCCCATTGGCAGCGGCAGCTTGATCGCGCCCGGCCCGGCCTTCGCCAGCAGCTTCTCCGAGACGAACAGATCCGCGCCCGGGAGCGCCGCGCGCAGCTTCTCGGCGATGCCGATGCCGTGCGTGGTGATGGCGTAGATCGCGTACGGCTTGCGCTCGCTCATGACGCCGCCCTTCCTTGCAAGAGTCCCGATCGATCCTTCTTCGACACCACCACCATCGAGAAGTAGTCGCACTTGTCGTTCCGGATCGATCGCAGGTCGCGCACGATCTTCTCCTGCGCCGTCGTCGCTTTCGAAATGTAGATCGCGCGATCGAGCAGCCCGAGCTCCTCGAGCACCGCCACGACCTGCGGCATCACCGATGAGACCTTCATCAGCAGCACGGTGTCGAACTCGGCCAGCACGCGCTTGAGATCGTCGGTGCCGTAGGTCGCGGGTAAGACCGCGATGCGCTCCTTGCCGTCGGCGAGCGGAATCAGCGTCGAGGACGCCACCGCGTTGATCGACGACACGCCCGGCACGATCTCGATCGCCACGCCCGGCCAGCGCGACGGCGCCTCGGCGAACAAATAAATGAACGTCGAATAGACGAACGGATCGCCCTCGGTGATAAAAGCCACCGATTTGCCGATTTGAAGCCTTTTACCGATCTCGCCGAACGCCGTGTCCCACGCCGGCCGCAGCCGCTCCGGATCCTTGGTCATCGGGAAATTGAGGTACAGCCGCTCCTGCCCGTCGACCGCGCCGACGCTCGGCTCGGCGATCGACCACGCGACCGAGCGATCGAACTCCGAGCGGCGCGGGATGGCGATCACGTCGGCGGCCCGGAGCACGTTCACCGCCCGCAGCGTCATCAGGTCGGGCGCGCCCGGCCCGACGCCGACGCCGTACAGCTTGCCGAGCGTCGTCATAGCGGCTTCTCCACGGCGAAGATGTGAATCGGGTTCTGCGCCTCGTAGCGCATGTAGCGCGCGAGCGGCTCGGCGCGCGAGACCTGGAGCAGCGTCACGTCGGGCTCGAAGCCGCGGCGGCGCAGGCACGCGTAGGTCTCGCCGACGTTCTCGAAGGTGATGGCGTTGACGACCAGGCGGCCGCCCGGGCGCAGCCGTTCGAGCGCCACGTCGAGGATCTCGTCCATCGCGCCCTTGGAGCCGCCGACGAACACGGCGTCGGGCACCTCGAGCTCGGCGAGCGCCTCGGGCGCGCGGCCGGCGACGACGCGCACGTTGTCGGTGCCGTGCGCGCGCGCGTTGTCGCGGCAGATCTCGACGCCTTCCGGATCGACCTCGACGGCGTAGACGCGGCCTTCGTACGCCAGCATCGCCGCCTCGATCGACACCGAGCCCGAGCCCGCGCCCACGTCCCACACAACGCTCGACGGGCGAAGCTGAAGCTGCGCGATCGAGAGCAGCCGCGCCTCGCGCTTGGTGATGAGGCCCTTCTTCGGCATGCGCTTGGCGAACGCGTCCTCGTGCAGGAAGCTCACCGACGGAGGAACGCGCCACGCCGCATTGCTGCGCTGCAATATTAATACGTTGAGCGGCGCGATGTCGGTGGCGGCGCGCAATTCGTCGAGCGAGAACTTGCGCACGCGCTCGCCGGTGCCGCCGAGGTTCTCGCACACCCACGCGTCGAAGTCGCCCTGGCCCCACTCGTGGAGGTGCTGCGCCAGCCGCGCGGGCGAGTTCTCCTCGTCGGTGAAGCAGGCGATCTTGGCGAGCCGGCGCGCGCGCACCGCGAAGCCGTCGCGCGGGCGGCCGTGCAGCGACACGAACGCGGCGTCGTCCCACTTGAGCCCGACGCGCGCGAACGCCCACTGGATCGCGCTCGGCTGCGGCAGCACCTCGACGTGCTCGGCGCCGAGCTTCTTGATCACCAGCGCGCCGACGCCGAAGAACAGCGGATCGCCCGACGCGAGGACGCACACGTTGTGCTCGCCCGCCAGCTCGGCGACGCGTTCGAGCGCCGCGCCGAGGCCGTCCTTGAGCACGATGCGCTCGCCCTTGAACTGCGGAAAAAATTCGAGGTGGCGCTCGCCGCCGACGAGGACTTGCGCCGCCGCGACCGCGTTGGCCGCGCGGCTGGTCAATCCCGCGCAGCCGTCGTCGCCGATGCCGATCACCATCACCGCTTTGCGTTTCATGCTTTCTCCGTCGTCGACAGCAGCAGCAGCGCGTGGATGATCGCCACCGCGATGGTGCTGCCGCCCTTGCGCCCGCGCGCCACGATGAACGGCGCCGGCGCCGCCAGCGCGATCTCCTTCGACTCCGCCGCCGAGACGAAGCCGACCGGCACGCCGATGATCAGCGCCGGTTTGGCGTTTTCTTCGCGGATCAGCCGAGCGGTTTCGATCAGCGCCGTCGGCGCGTTGCCCACCGCCACCACCGCGCCGTCGAGCAGGCCGAGCGCGTGCGCCTTGCGCATGGCCTCGATCGCGCGCGTCGAGTTGCTCGCCTTGGCGCGCGCGATCACGTCCTCGTCGGAGATGAAGCAGTGCGTGGCGCAGCCGTACGCGCGCAGCCGCTCCTCGTTGAGGCCGGCGAGGATCATCTTCACGTCGGCGACCACCGGGCAGCCGCCCCGCAGCGCCGCGATGCCGGCCCGCACCGCGTCGGGCGAGAAGCGCAACAGCGACTTGAACTCGAAGTCGGCGGTCGCGTGGATCACGCGCCGCACCACCTGCCACTCGGCGGCGCCGAACTCGTGCGGCCCCGCCTCCGCGTCGATGATGGCGAACGAGCTGTCCTCGATGTTGCGCCCGAGGCTGGTCATCTGCCGCATGTCGTTCGCCGGGTCGTTTCGATCGCTCATGAAGCACTTGCCTCCGGGTAGCGGCCGAGCAGCGCGCCGTTGAAGTCGACCAGATACGCGTGCACCTCGAGCGGCGCGCCGGCGTGCGCGGTGCAGTGCTCGGCCACCTTGCGGCACACCAGCGACGTGATGCCGCCGAATTTTGCTGCGCTGCACAATTCGAGCACGTGGCGCGCGGTGTTGGCGGCGCGGATCTGCGCGCGCAGCTCGTCGGGCGCGCCCAATTCGCCGGCCAGCTCGGCGAGCAGCTCCATGTTCACCTCGGAGCCGGCGGCGTGCGTCTGCATCTTGCCGTTGGCCATCTTCGACAGCTTGCCCATCATGCCGACGACGATCGCGCGCCGGACCTTGCGCCGCGCGCAGTGCTTGACGCCGGTGCCGATGAAGTCGCCGACCTGGATGAACGCCTCTTCCGGCAGGTGCGCGTGCAGCTTCATCGCGTAGCTCTCGGACTTGCCGCCGGTGGTGAGCACCAACTCGTCGAGCCCGCGGTTCTTCGCCACGTCGATGCCCTGCACCACCGACGCTTTGTACGCGGCGGTCGAGTACGGCTTGACGATGCCGGTGGTGCCGAGGATCGAGATGCCGCCGACGAGGCCGAGGCGCGCGTTGAGCGTCTGCTTGGCCATCTCCTCGCCGCCGGGGACCGAGAGCGTGACGATGGCGCCGCGCCACTCGCTGCCGCGCAGCTCCTCGTCGACCATGTCGGTGATGTTGCGGCGCGGGATCGGGTTGATCGCGGGCGCGCCGACGTCGAGGCCGAGGCCGGGCTTGGTGACGGTGGCGACGCCGGCGCCGCCGCGCAGGACGATGCCGGGCTCGCGCGTGAGCTCGACGTCGGCGACCAACTCGGCGCCGTGCGTGCAATCGGGATCGTCGCCGGCGTCCTTGATGATGCTGGCGCGCGCGCGTTCTCCGTCGAGGATGCAGACTTTGAGCGCGAAGGTGACGCGCTGTTTGTTGGGGAGCGTGGTCTCGATCTCGGTGAGCGTCGCGCGGCGGACGAGCGCGCGCGCGGCGGCCTTGGCGGCGGCGGCGGAGCAGGCGCCGGTGGTGAAGCCGGTGCGCGTGCCGCGCTCAGCCATCGCGCGATCCGGCTGCGGCAATTTGCCCGAGGTGGCCGAAGCGCTCGATGGCGCGCTCGCGATCGGCGCGCGCGAAGCCGACACGGCACAGGCGCGCGCCGTCGGCGTTCACCACTTCGAGGGCGGCGTTTCCGTCGGGCGGCGCGGAGAAGCGCAGCGCGGCGATCGCGGCCGTCTTCACGTGCACGTGCGAGCCGCCGTCCGCGCCGAGCGTGAGCCACTCGTCGCCGCGCCGGATCTCCAGCGGGCCGAGCACCTCGGCGATCGCGCCGTCGGTGCGCACCGAGACGCGCGTGCCGTCGGTGGCGAGCGCGTCGCGCAGCACGTTGAAGAGCTCGTCGGTCACGTCGACTTCTTCGCCGGGTTGTTGAAGAAGGCCTCGAGGCGCACGCGCTCGGGCGCGAGACCGGCCTGCGCCAGCGCGTCGCGCAGCGGCCACAGCACGGCGCCGTCGCCCGAGAGGAACGCGCTCTCAGGCGCGCCTTCGCGTTCGAGCATCGCGCGCAGCGCATCGAGCGCCGCGTCCACGCGCTCGGGATGGCCGGGCGGCGGGAGCGGCAAGACGATCCATCCCTCGTCGAGAAATTCGCGCGGCAGAAAATAATTCGCCGACTCGACCAGCCACACGCGGCGCGCGCGCTCGCGCTGCGGCGCGAACTTGAGCCCGCGCGTGAGCCCGAGCGCGGCGGTGACGCCGGTGTCGGTGGCGATCACCCAGGTGGCGCGCGGCCGCGCGTCGTCGGGCAGATACTGTCCCCACGGCCCCGAGAACGTCACCGTATCGCCGACGGCGAGCGCGTGCATGTAGCTCGATCCCGGACCTGCGGCAATTCGCCGCACCGCGATCTGCACGCGATCCTGGCGCGCGTCGCTCGACAGGATCGAGTAGGCGCGCTTGGCCTTCTTGCCGCCGTCGAGCACCACGCCCGAGTCGACGATCACGTACTGCCCGCCGACGAAGCCGAGCGGCTCGGCCGGCTCGAGGTCGAGCAGCCGCGTCTCGGGCCCGAGCGCCCGCGCCTCGATGATGCGCGCCGTCTTCGCCGTCGCCATCGTCACTCCGCCGGGTAGATCTCGTGGACGAAGTCGTGCATCTCCTCGAGGTCGCGGTAGAAGCGCTGCAAGCTGTCGGTGTGGTTGCGCAGATCGAGCTCGACCTTCTTCGTCAGCAGGATCAGCGAGCGGTAGTAGGGCAGCTTGGGATCGTTCGCCGGCGTCTTGGCCACTTTCTCGTCGAGGCGCGCCAGCGACGCTTCGAACGTGCGCTTGAGCGACGCGAAGTCGCGCGACTCGGAGAGCGACTTGATCGGGCCCGCCTCGCGCGCGGCTCCGCCGAGCTCGGCCAGCTCGTGCTGCCGCTCGGCTTCGTCGACGATGCCGAGCACGTTCATCAGTCCGAGCCGCAGCGCCGCTACCTCATGACACGCCATTCGTTCTCCTCATTGCATGATGTTGTCGACGAGCCGCGCCACCAAGCGATCGCCGAGGAGGTGCTCGCGCACCAGCTCGCCCGCGTCCGCCTCGCGCACGCCGCGGTACCAGATGCCGTCGGGATACACCGCCACCGTCGGGCCTTCGCCGCAGCGGCCCATGCACGACGTGCGCGTGATTTTGATGTCGCGCTCGCGGCCGGCGTCTTTGAGCAGGCGGCGCAGCGACTCGACCAGCGCCACCGAGCCGCGATCGGCGCAGTCGACGTTGCCGCACACGAGCACGTGCTTCGCGAGCGGCTTGTGCGCGTGCAGGTGCGGCACCGCCTGCGTGTGCGTGAAGCCGTGGCGCAGGCTCCACAGCATCGCGCGCAGGCCGCCGACGTTCTGCTCGCGGCCCGGCATCGGCAGGCGATATTGGCAATTGTCGCAGGCGAGCGGCGCCTGGCCGTCGAGCGCCTCGCGCACGCGCTCGTCGATGAGGTCGAACAGCAGCGGATCGGCGCCGAGGTGACGCGCGACCTCGACGGGGATCCACGGGTAGCGCTCGCGAAACGCGCGCACGAACGCCTCGAGCTTGGCGATCAGGCGGCCGCCGAACAGGAAATAGGGCGCGACCACGACGCGCTCCGGGCGCGCGCGCGCCACCAGCTCCAGCGTCTCGTCGACGAGCGGGCGGGTGATGCCGATGAAGCTCGGCGCCACCTGCTGGAAGCCGCGGCCCTCGCCGAACAGGCGCACGAGCTTGCAGAAGTCGCCGTTGGCGTCCGGATCGCTGGCGCCGCGGCCGACGACGATCACCGCGGTGCCGGCGCTCGGCGCGCCGTGCTCGGCGATGCGCGCGGCCAAGAGCGACTGCAGGCGCGGATCGACGCCGAGCGCGCGCGCGGCGGTGAACGCGACGCGCGGAAAACGGCGGCGCGCGTGGTCGAGCGCGAGCGGGAGATCGTTCTTGACGTGGCCGGCGGCGAACAGGAACAGCGGCACCGCCACCACGCGCCGCGCGCCCGCGCGATCGCCGCTCACCCCGCCGTCGCTCGCAGCGTCGCCGCTCACAGCGCCGTCGCCATTCGCGCTGCCGTCGAGCGATGCGCGCGCCGCGAGCGACTCGAGCGCCGCCTCGAGCGACGGCTGCGCCAATTCGACGTAGCCGTGCGCCACGTCGAGGTCGGGGCGCGCCGCGCGATACGCCGCCACCAGCGCCTCGAACTCGGCGTTGGCCTCCGCCTCGCGGCTGCCGTGCCCGACGATAAGGATCGCGGCGCGCTCCGTCATGCCGGGGCCGAGCGATTTTTCGCGAGCGCGACGCGGAGCGGGTGGCTCATCTTCTCTCCTCCGGAGAAGTGGAGCGGGTGGACCTCGAGGCAGGTTTCCTGGCTGGCGGTTTCGAGACTGGCTCGACTTCGCTCCTCCTTCCCCGTCGCTGACGAGTGGTTGTGGAGCGAGGCGACCGCTTACAGTGGCGGGACCGCGCCGGCTTCGCACCGGCTTCCCTTCACCTCGAGGCGCTATTCGGTTGTCGGCGATCCGTTTACGCTCGACGGTGCGGGCGAGTCAAGCGCAATCGGGGCGACGGTCCGACCGGCGCGCGCTCACCGCTGCGGCTGGTGCCCTTGCGGCGCGGGATGCGCCGGCGGCGGCGGAGCCGGATGCGCCGGCGGCGGCGGAGCGGGATGCGGCGGCGGAGCAGGCTGCGGCGGCGCGGCGGGATGCGCCATCGACGGCGGAGCGGGATGCGCCATTGGCGGCGGAGCCGGATGCGCCATCGGCGGCGGAGCCGAGCGCGGAACCGCCGGTGCGATCGGCCGCGACGGCGGAGGCGCAGGCCGCGGCGCGACGGGCGGCGGTTGATTTGGCGCAGTCGCGCGCGGAGGCGGCGGCGCGCTCGGCCGCTGCGTCGGAGGCGCGGCGCGCGGCGCCTCCGGCGGCGGTTGATTCGGCGCAGTCGCGCGCGGAGGCGGCGGCGCGCTCGGCCGCTGCGTCGGAGGCGCGGCGCGCGGCGCAACCGGCGGCGGTTGATTCGGCGCAGTCGTTTGCGGAGTGGCCGGCGCGATCGGCCGCTGCGTCGGAGGCGCGGCGCGCGGCGCGACCGGCGCGGGTTGATTCGGCGCAGTCGCGCGCGAAGGCGGCGGCGAGATCGGCCGCTGCGTCGGAGGCGCGGCACGCGGCGCAACGGGCGGTTGATTCGGCGCAGTCGTACGTGGCGCCACGGGCGGTTGATTCGGCGCAGTCGTACGCGGCGCAACGGGCGGTTGATTCGGCGCAGTCGCGCCCGGCGTGGCTGACGGGCGTTGGCTCGGCGTGATCGTGCGCGGCGTGGCCGGCGTGATCGGCCGCTGCGGCTGCGACGGCCGCGGAGCGGCGGCCGGTTGATTCGGCGCGTTCGCGCGCGGAGCGGCGGCGGGTTGATTCGGCGCGTTCGCGTGCGGCGCGGCGGGCGCGATCGTGCGCGGCGCGGCCGGCGCGATCGTGCGCGGCGGCGGAGTCGGCGGGCGGGTGACGCGCGCGCGCTCGTTCGGCGCCGCGCGGCCCTGCACCGGACCGCCGGCGACGGGCGGCGCGAGCCGCGGCGACCACAGCCGCGTGCGCGCCTGCAGCGTGGCGATCGGCGTCGGCCTCACCGGCGCGCCGACGCGCGCCTCGATGCGCTCGCGCTGCGGCCCGACGAACACGCGCGTCCCGCCGACGACGTGCGCCTCGCGAATCGGCCGCGTCGACGGCAGCACGCGCGTCGCGAACCGCCGCGGCACGAAGTGTCGCCGCACGTCGCTCGCCAGGAAGAACGGCTCCGGCACGATCGCCCAGCCGTAACCGAACCCAGCGTCGGCGCCGAACGACGGTCCCCACCAATCGGGCGGCTGCGGCGCCCATCCGACGTAGCCGTCACCCGATCGCCAATCGACCCACGCCGGCGCCCACTCGGTGCCCGGCTGCCACAGCCAGCCGTACTGCGGATCGTAGAACCATCGCCCGTAGTGAAACGGCGCCCAGCCCCACGGGTAGTCGCTCACCCAGGTCCAGCCGACGTCGGTGTAGACCCAGTGCCCCTCGGTGTACGGCGCGAAATCGGCGCCCACCTGCTCGGCGCTCGGCTGCCAAACCCAGCCGCGATCGGGGAGCTGAAACCAGCTGCCGTAGGGCGCGAGCGCGTCGTAGAACTCCGCCACCGTCGACGGAATCTGCGCCGCCGGCTGCGGCGCGTAGCCTTGCGAGTAGTCGTCGGGCGGCGGCGGGGGTGAGTCGTAGTCTTGCGCCATCGCCGGCGCGGCGACGAGCAGCACGATCGGAAGCGCGAGCCACGAGCGGGCCATGCGAGACCTCCGATCACCTCCATTAGATCCCCGAGCGCCGGGTACAAGCGATCAGCGAAGGCGCAGCGGCAATCCGCAGGTGACGAGCACCACCTCGTCGGCGGCGGCGGCCAGGCGCTGGTTCACCAGGCCGGCGAGATCGCGGAAGCGGCGGCCGAGCGGCGTCTCGGGGACGATGCCGGCGCCCACCTCGTTGGTGACCAGCACGACCGGCGCGGGGTGCAGCTTGGCGGCGGTGGCCAGGTCGACCGCGGCGTCGAGCAGCGCCTCGTCGAGCGCGCCGTCGAGCAGGCGGTTCGAGAGCCACACGGTGACGCAGTCGACGAGCGCGGCGTGATCGGGCGCGGCGGCGATCGCGGGCGCCAGGTCGCGCGGCGCCTCGATGGTGCGGAAGCCGTCGCCGCGCGCCGCCTGGTGCCGCGCGATGCGCGCGCGCAGCTCGTCGTCGAACGGCTCGGCGGTGGCGAAGTAGAGCCACGGCGGCTCGGGTTGCAATTCGCGCAGCCGCGCCTCGGCGAAGCGGCTCTTGCCCGAGCGCGCGCCTCCGGTCACCAGCACGATGCGTCCCACGCGCGCGTTATACCGCGCCGCCGACGAGCGCGGCGAAAAGTGAATCCAATTTCACTTTTCGCGGCGAAAGTGAAACCGATTTCACTTTCGCGAGAAAAAGCGAAGCCGATTTCACTTTTGTCTCTGATAAGCTGCGCCGCCATGAACGAGCCCGCGCTGCGCGCCCTGTGCGCCCGCATCCCCGCCCTCGACCCCGCCGTCGCCGCGCGCACGCAGGCGCTGCTCGACGGCAAGACCAAGCCGCGCCGCAGCCTCGGGCGCCTGGAGGAGCTGGCCTGCCGCGTCGCCGCCATCCGCGGCGAGGACGCGCCCGCGCTCGGCGACAAGGCGATGGTGGTGATGGCCGCCGATCACGGCGTCGCCGAGGAGGGCGTGAGCGCCTACCCGCAAGAGGTGACGGCGCAGATGCTGCTCAACTTCGCGCGCGGCGGCGCGGCCATCAACGTGCTGGCGCGGCAGGCGGGCGCGCGCGTGGTGGTGGTCGACATGGGCGTGCGCGAGCCGCTCGCGGGCGCGCCGCCGGAGATCCGCGCGCGGCGCGTCGGGCCGGGCACGCAAAACTTCACGCGCGGTCCGGCGATGTCGCGCGAGCAGGCGCTCGAGGCGATCGGCGCCGGCGCGGCGATCGCCGAGGAGCTGGCGGCGTCGGGCGTCGGGCTCGTCGGCATCGGCGAGATGGGCATCGGCAACACCACGTCGGCGAGCGCGCTCACCGCGCTGCTGACCGGCGCGGCGCCCGAGGAGGTGACCGGCCGCGGCACCGGCATCGACGACGCAGGCTTACGCCGTAAGGTGGACGCCATCCGCCGCGGCCTGGCGCTGCACCGGCCGGGCGGCGACGCGCTGTCGGCGCTGGCGCAGCTCGGCGGCTTCGAGATCGCCGGGCTCGCCGGCGTGGTGCTCGGCGCGGCGGCGGCGCGCGTGCCGGTGATCGCCGACGGCTTCATCGCCGGCGTGGCGGCGCTGTGCGCGGCGCGGATCGAGCCGCGCGCGGCCGCGTGCCTCCTGCCGTCGCACCGCTCGGTCGAGGTCGGCCACCGCCTGGTGCTGCAGGCGCTCGAGCTGCGCCCGCTGTTCGATCTCGAGCTGCGCCTCGGCGAAGGCACCGGCGCGGCGCTGGCGATGGGCCTGGTCGAGTCGTCGCTGCGCATCCTGCACGAGATGGCGACCTTCGCCGCCGCCGGCGTGAGCGACACGGGGCGGTAATGCGCCGGCTGCTCGCGGCGCTCGCGTTCCTCTCGCGGCTGCCGGTGCCGATCGGCGAGCTCGAGGCCGCCGACATCGGCAAGGCGACGCTGGTGTTCCCGCTCGCCGGCGCGCTGCTCGGCGCGATCCAGGCGGCCGCCGCGCTGACGCTCGGCGCGCGCCTGCCCCCGCTGCTGGCGGCGGTGCTGGTGGTGGCGCTCGGCGCGCTGGTCACCGGCGCGCTGCACCTCGACGGGCTGGCCGACATGGCCGACGGCTTCGGCGGCGGGCGCACGCGCGACGACGTCCTGCGCATCATGCGCGATCACGCGGTCGGCGCGTACGGCGTGGTGGCGATCGTGCTCGTCGTAGCGGTGAAGATCGCGGCGATCGCGGCGCTGATCGGCGCGGGCGACGGCTGGCGCGCGCTGGTCGTCGCCGCGGCGCTCTCGCGCTGGAGCTCGGTGCCGCTCGGGCGCTTCCTGCGCTACGCGCGCCGCGACGAGGGCGGGCTGGGCGCGGCGGTGACCGACCACGTCGGCCCGGCAGAGCTGCTCGGCGCGACGCTGCTCGCTGCGGGCATCGCGATCGGCTTGTGCGGCGCGCGCGGCGCGATCTGGTTCGCCGTCGCTGCGGCGGTGACCATCGCCATCGGCATCGAGAGCCGCCGCCGCATCGGCGGCGTCACCGGCGACGTCATGGGCGCGGCCACCGAGCTCATCGAGGCGGCGGTTTACGTGGCTGCCGTCGCCATGTGTTGAACTTGCTGGAGCGGCTGACGGACGGGAGTCACGCGCGGGCTTGCGACTCGCATTCTTTTTTTTCGGCAGTCCTCAGGCGCTATATGGCTGACTTCCGACTCCTTGCCGCTCTGGCGACAGCGGCTTACCCGAAGCCATAGGACTGTTTGTGGTCCTTTGAGCTGCGCGCCCTCCGGGCTGGCGAAAAAAAAGAATGCGAGTCCGCCCGCGCTACTTGGCCATTCAGTCGATGTTTTTAAAGCGGCTTCAAAGCGGATTCAAAGAGTCTTCAATGTTGGTAAAGTGAATCAAATCGGCAAATGGAGGCGTTCTGGAGACTTCCTGGAATGGCCGAGGTAGCGCGGCGGAGCCCATGTTTGCTTCGGTCGCCGGAACGGAGGGCGCGCAGTTAAGAGGACCAAACAGTCCTATGGCTTCGGGTAAGCCGCTGTCGCCAGAGCGGCAAGGAGTCGGAAGTCAGCCATATAGCGCCTGAGTACCGCCGAACGAAGCAAACGTGGGCGGGAGCCGCGCGGTCGTTTCGCGCTTTCGTGAAGGCTACTGCCGCTCCTTGGCGCGCTCTTTGTCGGTGACGCGCCAGAGGAAGCGGAGGGGTTGGGACTTGAGGATGCGGTGGGTTTCGTGGAGGTCGTCGAAGAGCTCGCGGTCGAGGAGGAAGGCGCCTAGGGCGCCGCGGCCGCTCTCGACTCGCTTTTGCATTGCGCGCACGTCGGCGGCGACGCGTTCGCCGATCTCGGCCGTCCGGCGCAGTGACGTGAGCGCGCGTTGCAGATCGGCCCGGCGTTCGCCGAGCAGGGCGCCCAGCTCCTCGACGCGCGCGATCGAGCGTTCGGCTTTGAGGCCGAGGTCGCGCAGCTCCGGGCCGGCGCGATCGGCGATGGCGCCCAGCTCGGCGACGATCTTGCGCGTGCGCTCGACGGCGCCGGCGTCGCGCAGCGTGGCCAGTAGCGCCTCGCCGCGATCGAGCGCCGCCACCGCCTGATCGCGGATGCGCACGAGCTGCCCGCGATCCGCCGGCAGCCCCGACAGCGTGTGCAGCAGCGAGTCGCCCGCCGCCAGCAGCTCGTCGGCCTCCGGACGCGTCTCGCGCAGGAGCGCCAGCACGGTGCGCACGTTGGCCTCGGTGTACTGGAGGAAGCGATCGATCTCGGGCGGATCGGTGCCGCGCACGCGATCG
>Ga0070741_10006245_pt1 | contig 25752 bp, 22 predicted proteins | sample Coa_R1_4_FD_66440 | JGI IMG/M metagenome (GOLD analysis project Ga0070741, IMG submission 66440) | Surface soil microbial communities from Centralia Pennsylvania, which are recovering from an underground coalmine fire - Coalmine... | ecosystem: Environmental > Terrestrial > Soil > Unclassified ... | reverse complement strand
GTCCGAGGCGACGGCCATCCTCGACGACGAGCCGGAGATCGCGCTCATCCTGCTCGACCTCGCGCTCCCGGACGCGCGCGGGCTCGACTTCCTCGCCGATCTCATGCTCGATTATCCGGGCGTGCCGATCGTGGTGCTGTCGGCCACCCACGACGAAGCGACGGTCAACGCCGCGCTCGCCGCCGGCGCCCGCGGGTTCATTCCCAAGACCGCCAATCCGGCGGCGCTGCTCGATGCGCTGCGCCAGGCGCTCGAAGGCATGCACGCGGTGTGCTTCGAGCATGCCATGGACGCGGTCGGCGACGGCGTGCAGATCGGACCACGCGCGCTCGGGCTCACCCCGCGCCAGGCCGACGTGCTGAAGCTTCTGGTCGAGGGCAAGCCCAACAAGATCATCTGCCGCGATCTCAAGCTGTCGGAGGGCACGGTCAAGGTGCACGTGAGCGCGATCCTGAAGGCGCTGCACGTCCAGTCGCGCACGCAGGCGGTGGCCGAGCTCGCCCGCCGCGGCATACACACCAGCGCGATCTTCGCGCGCCGCTGAGCGCGCGATTTGCCGCCCGCGAGCGCCATGTTCGCCGCTACGCCGATTGCGCCAGGCCTGTTATTGCGGGCGCGTGCCGATCAGGTCGCCACGCTGTACGGGCAGTGGCATCGCACGACGTTGTCGATGGCGCTCGGTGCTGCGTTGCTGTGCACCGTGCTGTGGCAGGAGGCCGCCGTCACCGCGATGGTGATCTGGATCATCGCGATCCTGGTCAATCAGGCATGGCGCGGTGCGCTCGCGGCGGCTTACCGTCGCATTCAACCCGCGCTGCAGCAGGCGCCGCGCTGGGGCATGTACTGGTCGATCGGCTCGGCCGTGGCAGGCGCGCTGTGGGGCATCGCATCGGTCGTGATGTTTCCCGCCTCGCACGCGCATCAGGCGCTGCTCATCGTGTGCGTGTTCAGCGTCGTGCTGGGAGGCCTCAACCTCACGGCGGTGTACAAGCCGGCGTTCTACGGCTTCGTGCTGACGGCGCTGTTGCCGCTCGTGGCGCGTGTGGCGTGGGAGGCCGACGAGGTGCATCTTTTCACCGCGCTCGTGATGATGGTGGTGCTCGTGTTCGTGCTCACCTACGGGCATCACCTCAACGATCTGCTCACGCAGTCGCTTGCAATGCGGTACGAGAACACGGACCTGATCGCGGAGCTCACCGCGCAGACCGCCGCCGCGGAGCGCGCGCGCAACGCCGCCGAAAGCGCGAATCGCGCCAAGAGCCAGTTCCTGGCAGCCGCGAGCCACGATCTGCGCCAGCCGCTGCACGCCATGGGGCTCTTCGCCGCAGCGCTCGCCGCGCGGGCTCGCGACCCCACGATCCAGCCGCTGGTGAAAAGCATTCATGCGTCGGTCGAGGCGCTCGAATCGCTGTTCGGGCAGCTGCTCGACCTTTCGCGGCTGGAAGCGGGCGCGCTGCGCCCCGATCCCGCACCCATGCCGCTGCAACCGCTCCTGGCGCGGGTATGCGGCGACTTCGCACCGCAAGCCGCCACCGGCGGCATATCGTTGCGCCTGCGCACGAGCGATGCGATCGTCATCACCGATGCGCTCCTGCTCGAGCGCATCCTGCGCAATCTCATCGCCAATGCAGTGCGCTACACGCGCCAGGGTGGCATTCTGGTGGCGACGCGACGTCGCGGCAACAGCATTCGCATCGACGTGATCGACACCGGGGTCGGTATCGCCCCTTCGGACCAGCAGCGCATCTTCGACGAATTCGTGCAGCTCGAAGGCAGCGCCGGGCGCATGCGGCGCGGGCATGGCCTCGGTCTCGGCCTTGCCATCGTGCGTCGTCTGGGCGCGCTGCTGGGCCACGACATCGCGCTTTCATCCGTGCCCGGCCGCGGCTCGCGCTTTTCGGTGACGGTCGCGCGCGCGGTGGCGCATCGTGCCAGGGCAAGCCGCGTGGAGACGCCGGAAATCGACTGCCGCAACGAAACGAGCCCATCGGCGCATCCGCTGCTCGACAGGCGTGTGATCGTGATCGATGACGACGCGACGGTCATTGCCGCCATGGAGGCGCTCTTCAGCACATGGGGCGCGAAGGTCGTGCCGGGCGAGGATGGAGACACCGCGTGGCGCAACCTGGTCGAAGCGTGTGCACCGAACGCGCCGCGCGCCGACCTGATCGTCGCGGACCTGCGCCTCGCCGACGGCCGCTCCGGCATCGAGGCCGTGCGCACGCTGCGCGAGCATTCGGGCGACCTCACGCCGGCACTGATCATTTCCGGCGATACGACCGAGAGCGCACGCAGCGAGGCGGCAGCTGCCGGTATCGCGTTCCTGCAAAAGCCCGTGATGGCCGCAGCGCTGCTCGCCGGCGGCGAGCGCGCGCTCGCGACGGCGAACGCGCCAGCGTCTCGCGCCCGGCCGCGCGTATCGCAGGATCTCAGTTGCGCATCATGAGCACTGCCGTGACGCCGAAGTGGAAGGATCGCATTCATGCCTCGGTGATCATCGCGTGGCCTTTTCGCGTGGCTCGCGCTGGCCATGCCGAGCTTAGGGCTGCCGATCTATCCGCTCACGGCATGAAATGAGCTACGCGATGAATCCCAGGTCGCTCGTCGCGAACCGACCGATGTTGGGGAAGAGATAGGCCATGTCCGACGCAGCGACGCCGAACCATTTCGCCAGGGTGGACCCGATCTGGTCCACCGCGATGGTCGGGATCCACGAGCCGTTGGTGCCGGCATCGTCCGGCCCTTTCACCACGAGCTGAGGGAAGGTGCCGTAGATGTCGCCGCCGCGCACCGCGCCGCCTAGCACCAGGTGGTGTCCGCCCCAGGCGTGGTCGGTGCCTGCATTGGAATTGCCGATGAACGTGCGCGCGAAATCGGACGAGGTGAAGGTGGTCACGTTGCTGGCGAGTCCCGCCGCCACGGTGTAGTCGTAGAACGCCTTTGCCGCCGGCGCGAGTTGACCGTAGAGCGTGTTCTGGTTGCTGAGCAGTTGGGTGTGGTTGTCGAATCCGCCCATGCTCACGAAAAAGAACTGGCGCTTCACGCCGAGTGCCGCACGCGCCTCGATCAGTCGCGCCACCTGCTTCAGTTGCAGCGCGATGCTGGTGTTGAGATTGCCGAACGCCGTGCTGATCGTCGTCGGCAACGCCGCGGTCAGGATCGGATTCGCCACATCCGCCGCGGAGATCGCGCTCGACATCACCGCCGCCCCGCCGCTCGCCACCTGGTTGAACGGATTGGCCTTGAGGATCGCGCGCAGGGCATTGACCCGTGCGGTGGAAACGGCATCGGTCCCCTGCCCTGTCAACAACACGCCACCGGTTTGCGGGATCACGAACGGTGCCGTCGTGACACCTTGCGACATCAACTGGTTTCCGGACACGGAGATCGAGGTCGGCAGCTGTGCACCGGCATTGATCGCGCCGATCCTGTCGGCGGCTCGCCCGCCCCAGCCCGAGCGCACGATGGCATCGGGAACGTAACCCTGCCACAACGACTGCTGATCGCTGTGCGAGAAAAGATTCAGCGGACGATTCCGCCCGGCCTGGTAATCGGCCTTGGTGATGGGCGCCACCAGCGTTCCGGCATTCGCGATCACCGCCGCCTTGCCGGCATCGTAGAGCGTCTTGATCGGCGCGAGCTGGGGATGGAAGCCGTACTTCTTCCCGCCTTGCGAGGACGCCGTCACCGGCAGGATCTCGCTCGAGGTGAGCGCGATGCTGCTCGCGGCCGTGCGCACCGCGGCGTACTGCGCGTAATCGTCGACGGGAACGATGAGGTTGTTGCTGTCGTTGCCGCCGAACAGGAAGAGGCACACCAGCGCCTTGTAGTCGGTGACACCCTGCGCCTGCGCGCTTTCGACGCCGAAGCGGCCGAGCGTGGCGGCGAGGGCCGCGGCGGTGAGCGCGCCGGTCGAGCCCAGGAACCTGCGGCGAGAGAACGTAGTGTTCATGGCTAGTGCTGGACCTGGAATTGGTAGGAAGACGCCGCGAGGTACACCGCCATGCGCGCGCGATTCGGCGCATCGCTGGCAGCCACCGCGCTCACCGCCTGCGCGATGGTGTCGCGCACCGCGGACGGCAACGCGCCGCCGAGGAGCACCTGGTTGACCTTGTCGACGAGGGCGGTGGGATTGCTCGCGAGGGACTCGAATTGCTGCGTGTTGAGCTTGGTGCCGGTCGCATTCGGCACCGTGTTGTCCGCGGCGATGCCGTTGTAGACGAGCGTGTAGATCAGATTCGTACGCGCCACCGCGCTGTTGGAATTGTGGATCCCGAACTCCGGCGCGAGCACCGAGGTCCCGGGGATCGTGGAATCGGGCGAAAAGAAGTTGAACACGGTCGGCGACGAGTACGGCCGCTGCCCGAGGTTCGCGGTGCGATTGGCGAGATCGAAGCCGTCGGTCGTGCCACCGAGCGCGCGAACGAGCGAGGTCACCATCAGCACGGGATCGCGCAACGAGCCGAACGTGGCATCCGCCGTCGAGTCGCCGCGCGCTTCCGGATCGAGCAGGATCTGCTGGATCACCGCCTTCATGTCGCCCCGCACGCCGCTGCCGTTGTCGTTGAACTTGGCCGCGACGCGCGCGACGTAGCCGGGACTCGGGTTGCCGGTGACGAGCTTCTGGATCAGCTGCTTGCCGATGAACGGCCCGACGTTGTGATGCATGAAGATGTTGTGGATCGCGTCGGCGAGGTCCTTCTGGATCGTCTGCGCGGCGGGCAGCGTCTGGTTGTTGAGCAGCGTCTTCGCCGCGGTGTCATGGCCGTTGGGATACGGCATCATCGGCGCGTTGTAGAACGCGGGATCCTTCGCGGTCGGCACGGTGCCATCGGCCTTGGCGTACGTCCAGCCGGTGAACACGCGCGCGAATTCCTTGATCTGGGCCTGGTCGTAGGTTGCGACCGGCTGCCCCTGGGCATCGAGCACCGGCGTGCCGTCGGCCTTGAGCTCGATCAGGCCGATCGAGAATAGCTGCATGATCTCGCGGGCGTAGTTCTCGTTCGGCACCTTGCCCGTCGTGGTGTTCGCCTTGTCGTTGTTCACCATGTCGAGGTAATTGCCCATCGCCGGCGACAACGTGATGCGCTGGAGCAGCGTCTCGAAATTCCCGAATGCTTCCTGGAACAGGATGTTCTGATAGCGCGCCATGGGGTACGCGACGAAGAGATCCGGCTCGGTCGTCGACGTCACCAGGATCTGCGACAGCGCCCAGGCGACGCGTTGGCGCAACTGGTCGGGCTGGCTCACCGCGTTGGTGAAAAGGTCGCGCGCCATGCCGGTCGGCGTGAGGTTGTCGCGATAGCAGATGAATTGCGGCGCGCTCGCGGTGTAGTTCGCGCCGTTGGCATCCTTCTGACCGCAGTCGACCGTCTGGGTAAGCTGGATGCGGTTGTACTTCGTGTCCGGATAGCCGGAGATCGGCTGCGTGAACTGGTCGGCGACCCACCCGGCGAGCCCCATGGATTTCACCCGCGCGACCTCGGCTTGCGTGGCGCCGAAGGTCGCCTGGTTGAGCAGCCGCCATGCATCGAGCGTGGTGACGACGTTCGCGGCTTCGGGTGGGGTCGAATCGGCGTAGACGTAGAACGCCGTGCCCTCGTACGCGAATTGCGGGTACGTCGCGATGACGTTGTCGCGTTCCTGTGCGCTCGTGGTGTAGAAATGCGCGCCGGTCTTGGTGTTGTAGAACCGATAGAGCGCCGTGCGGTCGGCGCCCGGCCCTTGCGAGAGGTAATACGCCGGTCCTTCGAACACGAGCGCGGGATAGGTCGCGATCACGTAGTCCTTCTCGGACTCCGATGCCGTATAGAAATGCGTGCCCGTCTGCTTGTTGAAGAACCGATACACGGGCGAGGTGCCCGGCGCCGATTCGGCGAAGGCCCAGAACACCGGACCTTCGTAGGCGAACGTCGGATAGCGCAGCATCACATCGTCGCGCTCGGTGGCGGAGATCGTGTAGAAGTGCGTGCCCTTGGCCGTGTTGTAGAAGCGATAGACCGGGGACGCATCGCCCCACGCGAGGCTTGCGAGGCCGCCGAACGCGAGGGCGACGACGAGTTGAGATGCGGCACGCGCACGCGAGACGAGCGGCGCGCGTGGATCGCGATTCGACGGCATTGAAGGCCTCCCAAGCCCTTTGCGAGGATCGTCAGACGCTCGCGGGGAAACGGCGGCACGCGGTCGCGACGACGGCGCATTATTGCGGACGTCAAGCCCCCATACAAGGCCGCTCGTCGCGTCCGTGCGTACGCACTGCAGTACAAGCGTTCTTATGCATCCGGAATGGTCCCGTCCCCGCGGCACGGCACCATCGGTACTTTCGTCGCAATCCGAGCATTAAGTGACTGGCCGGGTCCTGCGGGGCGAAGACAAAGCAGCAAAAACAGCGCGCTGGCTGCTGGTTGCGCCCAAAGACCGACGTTTTGAAATGCTTTGTAACGGGACGATCGCTCCCTGCGCTCGTCTCGAGCTGCGCTGTTTGTTGCCGACAAGCTTTCAGTTCGCTGAAAACAACAACGGCCCGGGCTGAAACCCGGGCCGTGCGTGTCAGCGAGCAGCCGGGCTCAGCCGTTGGGCCCGTGGAAGCGCTCGCGCATCCTCGCGCGGAACGCATCGAGCCGTGCGAGGCGCTGGGCGATGCCGTCGCGCACGATCGTCTTCTGGTCCGGCGACAGCGCGCCGTAGAGCGTCAGCCACTGGTTGCGCGCATTGATGTGCTGCGTACGGTTTTGCTGGGCGATGTCGTCGGCCAGTGCAGCCACCGCACCGAGATCCGGCTGCGGCTTGGCGAGCTCCGCTTGCAGCGCATCGTGCACGCGCTGGCGATTGGCGCGGATGACGTCGTGCGCAGCCTTGCTCGCGGCGACGGCGTTGCCCCAGGCCACCTGTTGCGAGCTGTCGAGATTGAGCCGGGCCTTGGCGTGCTGCAGCATGCGCGCGACCATGTCGCCGGGATCGCCGGCACCCGGACCGATGGGTTGCGCGAGCGCGACGGAGCCGATGCCGAGCGTCAGCGCCGCGGCTGCGACGGCCAGCCGGCGCGACACAAGATGTCTAACGAGGGGGCGGTTCATTGATGGATCCTTTCTTGACGAAGTTGAAGCCGCGATGGCTTCCGCACCTTTCGACCCGATTGTGGCGCGAAGTTTCGCCGCCGCATCGACAGGATGCAACCAGGCGTTGCATGCGCGCGCGCTCGTTACAATCTGTTACAACGGGGGTGCGGCGCCTGCGCGCGCTCGCCGTTAAATGACGAGCATGAACCAGAAGAGCACGCCGCCCAAGGTGCTGGTGATCGACGACGATGTGCGCCTGCGTGACCTCCTGTCGCGCTACCTCGACGAGCAGGGGTTCCAGGTCGCGACGTTGCCCGATGCGCGCGACCTCGATCGCAAGCTGCAGCGCGACCCGCCGCATCTCATCGTGCTCGACCTCATGCTGCCGGGCGAAGACGGTCTTGCCGTCTGCCGCCGCCTGCGCGGCGCGGGCGAGATGGTGCCGATCATCATGCTCACCGCCAAGGGTGAGGACGTGGATCGCATCATCGGCCTCGAGATGGGCGCCGACGATTACCTCACCAAGCCGTTCAACCCGCGCGAGCTCGTCGCCCGCATCCACGCCGTGCTGCGGCGGCAACGCGAGCACATGGTGCCGGGCGGTGCCGCGATCGATGGCAAGGCAGTGTTCGGCCCGTACGAGCTCGACCTCGCGGCGCGCACGTTATCCGATGGCGAGCGCACGATTCATCTCACGACGGGCGAATTCTCGCTGATCAAGGTGTTCGTCACGCATCCGCGCCAGCCGCTCGCCCGCGAGAAGCTCATGATGCTGGCGCGCGGCCGTGATCACGACCTTTTCGATCGTGCGATCGATGTGCAGGTATCGCGCCTGCGCAAGCTGATCGAGCCGGACGCCGCCAATCCGCGCTACATCCAGACGGTCTGGGGCTTCGGCTACATGTTCGTGCCCGGCGGCGACCACGCGACCGGCGCGCGCGAGGAGCGCCCGTGAGGCTTTGGCCACGCTCGCTGTTCAGCCGCCTCACGCTGCTCCTGATCGCGCTCATGGCGATCGCGATCGTGGTCACCATCCTGCTCTTCCGCCAGGATCGGGCGGCGCTCATCGCGCGTCAGTTCGGCGACACCGTCATCGTGCAGCTGCAATCGCTGCGGGCCGCGCTGGCCACCGTCGATCCCGCGGATCGACGCGACACGGTGCGCCGCATCGGGCGCGAATACGGCGTGCGGATCGTGCCCGAAGAGGATCGGCCGCTGGTCGGCGGCACGCCACCGGGACCTCTCATGGCGGAGCTCGAATATCGCCTGCGCACGGCGCTCGGCGATGGAACGACGGTGCGCATGCAACCTCGCCTGCAGCTCCTTTGGGTGCGCATCGCGGCGGGAGGATCGGGCTACTGGGTCGGCTTTCCGTTGCCGGCGCGTCCGGAAGCCGCCGATATCCCGTCGCGCGCAGCGATCTGGAGCGCAACCATCGGCGCGTGCCTGTTGCTCGCTGCTTTCCTGTTCGCGCGCTATCTCGCACGCCCGCTGCGCGAGCTCAATGCCGCCGTGCTCGCGCTCGGACGCGGCGAGATGCCCGATCCGCTGCCCGAGTCGGGGCCCTCCGAAATCGCCAACCTCAATCGCGGCTTCAACCGCATGCTGTCCAGCCTGCGCCAGCTCGAGCAGGATCGCGCGCTGCTGCTGGCCGGCGTCTCGCACGACCTGCGCACGCCGCTCGCACGCTTGCGCCTTGGGCTCGAGATCAGCGTCAAGGATGACGTTGCGAAGCGCGGCATGAGCGACGACATCGAGGAGATGGACCGCATCATCGGCCAGTTCCTCGATTTCGCGCGCAACGAGCAGGATGTCACGGCCGTGCCGCAGGATCCCAACGAGATCGTCGCGGCGACGGTGGAGCGGTATCGTCGCGCCGGCAAGGACGTCCGCTTCGCGGCGGGCACCGTCGATCCCATTCCCTTGCGCGGCACGGCATTCTCGCGCCTCGTTTCCAATCTCATCGACAACGCGCTCGCCTACGGCGCACCGCCGGTCGAAGTGGCCACGCGCGCGGAAGGCGGCCGCTGCGTGCTCGATGTGACCGATCACGGCCCAGGCATTCCCGCGGCGCTGGTCGAGCGCCTGAAGCAACCGTTCACGCGCGCGTCGGCATCGCGCGCACACACCGCGGGCGTGGCCGGCGCCGGATTGGGCCTCGCCATCGTCGAGCGCATCGCGCGGCTGCACGGAGGAAGCTTCTCGATCATGCCGCGCGAGGGCGGCGGCACCATCGCGCACGTGGAATTGCCGGCGTGAGCTGCGGCAGGGACGCCGCACGCCTCGGGCGGATCCGCCGGCGCAACTACAGAAGCAGCGCGATGCGCTCCTCGTCGAGCGCCCTGAATCCGAGCCGCTCGTAAAAGCGCCACGCTCGGGCGTTGTCGCGATGACATGCGCTGTCGATGCGCGTCACGCCGCCCGCCTCGAGCTCGTGCGCGAGCGACCGCAACATCGCGCTGCCTACGCCGCGCGAATGCCAGCCCTCGCGCACATGCACGTCATCGAGCTTCGCCACCAGCGAGCCGCGCGAGGTCGAGATCGCGTAGCACGCCACGCACGCGCCCAGCGCGAGCCGGCGCTCCGGTTCCTGCGCGTAGGCAAGCCACACGAAGCCCAGCTCGGGACGGGCGAGAAAGAGATCGAGCGCGCGCTCGAGCGCCGGAAGGCCGGCATCGCCATAGGCCGCGCTGGAGGCGAGATAGTGCGCGTCGTCGGCGAGAAAGGACGCGAGCAGGTCACGTGCATCGGCGCGCGTCGCGCGCGTCATGCGCTCACAGGCGACGGCGCTCACGTCGAGGCGAGCAGCGGCACGAGCGCGTCACGGATGCGCTGCGGCACCGGCACCGGCCGCTGCGACGCGCGATTGACCCACACGTGCACGAAGTGACCCGTGGCCGCGGGCTCGTCGTCGCCGGCGCGAAAAAGACCGATCTCGTAGCGCACCGAGGAATTGCCGATGCGCGCGACGCGCAAGCCGGCATCGATCACATCGGGGAAGGTGAGCGGCTTGTGGAACCTGCACAGGGTCTCCACCACCAGCCCCACCTCCTCCGCGGCACGGATGTCGAGGCCGCCGGCGCTGATGAGATGCGCGTTGACCGCGGTGTCGAAGTACGAGTAGTAAGTGACGTTGTTGACGTGGCCGTAGATGTCGTTGTCCATCCAGCGGGTGGGAATCGCCAGGAAATGGCGATAGTCGTCACGCAGCGGCACGCTCATCGCGCCAATGGGGGTCGCTCGTCGACCATGCGGGCGTCGAGGAGCTCGATCCAGTGCCGCACGGGAATACGGGTGCCGCTCGCCAGATGCGCCATGCAGCCGATGTTCGCCGTCGCAATGACCTCCGGCCGCCCCTGCTCGAGCGCGGCGAGCTTGTTGACCTTCAAGCGCTCGGCGAGCTCCGGCTGCAGGATCGAATACGTCCCCGCAGATCCGCAGCAGAGGTGGCGATCCGGCACCGGCGTCGTTTCCAGACCGAGCGCGAGCAGGATCTCCTCGACCGACGCGGCGAGGCGCATGCCGTGCTGCAGCGTGCACGGCGGATGGAACGCAACCTTCTGCGGACCGTGATCCATCGCGATCTTGGGCGCAATGCGCGGCCATTCCGCTCCGATGACCTCGACGGGATCGCGCGCGATCGCGGCAATCTTCGCCGCCTTCTGCGCATACCTCGCGTCGTGACGCAGCACGTAGCCGTAATCCTTCACCATCACGCCGCAGCCGCTCGCGGTCACGACGATCGCCTCGATGCCCCGCTGCACGTGCGGCCACCATGCGTCGATGTTGCGCTTGACGAGCGCGTGCGCTTCGTCATCGGCTTCCATGTGATACGGCAGCGCGCCGCAGCAGCCGGCCGCGGGAACGCGCAACAGCGAGATGCCCACACGGTCGAGCACGCGCGCCGTCGCGCCGTCGATATTGGGCGCGAGCGCCGGCTGCACGCAGCCCTCGAGCACGATCATCTGCCGCGCATGGCGCGGTGCCGGCCAGTGACCCGCCGGCAGCGCATCCGGCAATTTCGCGCGCAAGGCCGCGGGCATGAGGCCGCGCACGACGCGACCGACGGCGACCGCACCACCGAAGAGCGACTTCGACAGCAACGCGCGCCGGAGGGCCCATCGCGTCGCGCGCTCCGCGGACGTGCGCCCCACCTTCTGCTCGACCACGCGCCGGCCGATGTCGAGCAGCCGTCCATACTTGACACCCGACGGACAGGTCGTCTCGCAACTGCGGCACGTGAGGCAGCGATCGAGGTGCAGCTGCGTGGTGACGGTGACCTCCGCGCCCTCGAGCACCTGCTTCATGAGGTAGATGCGTCCGCGCGGACCATCCAGCTCGTCACCCAGCAGCTGGTACGTGGGACAGGTCGCGGTGCAAAAGCCGCAGTGCACGCACGCGCGCAGGATCGAGTCGGCTTCGCGACCCTCGGGCGTGTCGCGGATGAAATCGGCTAAGGCGGTCTGCATCGTTTACAGGTCGGGGTACAGCCGCCCCGGATTCAATATGCCGGCGGGATCGAAGGTCGACTTGAGACGCCGGTGAATCGTCTCGAGCACCGCGGGCAGTGGCGTGAACACACCGGTTCTCGGGTCGCTGGTGCGAAAGAGCGTCGCATGACCGCCGTGCTCGCTGGCGATGCTGCGCAGGCGCGCGGCGTCCCCTCGCGTCGGCAGCGCCAGCCAGCGCAGTGCGCCGCCCCACTCGATCACCTGATCGCCTGGAAAATCGAGATGCGGCGCGGTCGAGCGCACCGACAATCGCCAGAGCTCGCGCGCATTGCCGAGCACGGGCAGCGTGTGCTCGCGCAGTGCCTGCCAGAACGCCTCGCCCTCGGCCATTCGATCGCCGCCCAGCGTGCGCGCCGCGGTCGCTACCGCCGGCTCCGCGCCCGACAAGCGCACGTACAGCCTGCCCTCGCTGTGACACGTCGCCGAAATGGGATAAGGCTTGCCGCCCCATTGATTCATGCGCATGATGGCTTCGCTCGCCCGCGCCTGACTCACCAGGGTCAGCGTCGTGCGCGGCAACGGCAGGCACTTGAGCGACACATCGAGCAGGATGCCGAGCGTGCCCATCGCACCCGTCATCGCACGCGAGACATCGAAGCCGGCAACGTTCTTCATGACGCGGCCGCCGAACGTGAGATCGGTGCCCTGGCCATCGAGCATGCGCACGCCGAGCACGACATCGCGCACCGCGCCCGCGTAGGCGCGGCGTGGACCGGAGAGCCCCGCCGCAACGGCGCCCCCGAGCGTGGCACCGGGTCCGAAATGCGGCGGTTCGAATGCAAGCATCTGGCCGCGCGACGCCATGACGGATTCGACCTCGGTCAGCGGAGTGCCGCAACGCGCGGTGATCACGAGCTCGGTCGGATCGTAGTCGATGACGCCGCTGTAGGCGCGCGTATCGAGCCCGTCGCCGGTCGGCGTCTCACCGTAGAAGTCCTTGGTGCCGCCGCCGCGAATGCGCAGTGCCGACTTGCGTGCGGCGGCGTCGCGCACGCGCTCCTGCCATTGCGCGACCGTGGGATCGGTCATCCCGAGGCGCGCGTGGCGAGCTTGTCGCGATAGAGAAGGCGCGGCTCGTCGGCGTCGATGATCGCGGTTTCGGCGAGCGCCGCCGCTTCCCATTCGCGCATGAAAGGATGCGCGAGCAGGTCCTCCAGATACTGACCTGCCGCACCGGAGGGCGATACATCGTAGGTGTGGAAGCGGTATGCGACCGGTGCGTAGAACACATCGGCCAGCGAGAATGCACCGCACAGGTACTGGCCGCCGCTGCCGAACCGGGTTCGTCCTTCCGTCCAGATCTCGATCACGCGCTCGATGTCGGCGGTGAGTTCGGGCGACCACGGTCGCACGTCGACGCGCTCGCGTATGCACATGGTCATGTCGTTGCGCAAGGCGACGAAGCCGGAATGCATCTCGGCCGCCACGCAACGCGCGAATGCACGCGTCGCCGCATCCGCGGGCCACATGCCCGGATTGCGTTCGGCGAGATACTCCGCGATGGCCATGGAATCCCACACGACGATATCGCCATCGTGCAGCACCGGGACCCGCGTGGTCGGCGAGAACGCGCGATTGGCGGCATTGACCTGGCCCGTGAGCTGCACCATCACCTCACGAAACGGCAGGCGCGAGAGCTTCACCGCCAGCCAGCCACGCAGTGACCAGCTCGAGTAATTCTTGTTGCCGATGTAGAGAGTCAGCATGAGCGTTTCCTAGCGAGGAACCGTCTTTCCGGGGTTCAGGATATCGAGCGGATCGAGCGCCCGCTTGATCGCGCGCATCACATCGACCGCCTCGCCGTGCTCCTGCACCAGCGCATCGAGCTTGTGCACGCCCACGCCATGCTCGCCGGTGCACGTCCCGCCCATGCGGATCGCGCGCTGCGACACGCGCTTGGCGAGATCCTCCGCCTTCTGACGCTCTTCGCGGCTGGCGGGATCGAACAGCACGACGAGATGGAAATTGCCGTCGCCGACGTGGCCCACGATGGGGGCGATCAGGCCCGTGCTGTCGAGATCGGCTTTCGTCTCCATGATGCAATCGGCAAGGCGCGAGATCGGTACGCAGGCGTCGGTGGCGAAGGCCTGCCGTCCGGGTTGCAGGGCCATGGCGGCGTAGTACGCGTTGTGGCGCGCCTTCCACAACCGGGAGCGGTCCTCCGCGAGCGTTGCCCATTGAAAGGCGCTGCCATCGAACTCGGCGCAGATCGCCTGCATGTGCTCGGATTGCTCGGCCACACCCTGCGTGCTGCCGTGGAACTCGAAAAAGAGCGTGGGCCGCGGCGCGAAGCCTTCGAGCTTCGAGTACTTGATGCACGCATCCATCTGCACGTCGTCGAGGAGCTCGATGCGCGCCACCGGAATGCCCGTTTGCATCGCCATGATCACCGAATTGACCGCGCCTTCCAGGTCCTGGAACTGGCATACCGCGGCCGAGATCGCCTCGGGCACACCATAAAGCCGCAGCTGCACCTCGGTGATGATGCCGAGCGTGCCTTCGGAGCCGACGTAAAGGCGCGTGAGATCGTAGCCGGCGCTCGATTTGCGGGCGCGCCCGCCGGTGCGGATGAGCCGGCCTTCGGCGGTCACGACGGTAAGGCCCAGCACGTTCTCGCGCATCGTTCCGTAGCGCACCGCGTTCGTGCCCGACGCGCGCGTCGAGGCCATGCCGCCGATCGTGGCATTCGCACCCGGGTCGATCGGGAAGAACAGCCCCGTGCCTTTGAGCTCGGCATTGACCTGCTCGCGCGTGACGCCCGCCTGCACGCGGCAATCGAGGTCGGCGGCATTGATCTCGAGCACGCGATCCATGCGCGACAAATCGATGCACACGCCGCCGTAGAGCGCGGCCACGTGGCCTTCGAGCGATGTGCCCACGCCGAACGCGATCACCGGCACGCGCGCGGCGTGGCACAGCCGCACGATGCCCGCGACCTCCTCGTTGGTCTGCGGGAACACGACGACGTCGGGAAGGCCCGCGTCGGCGAGACCTTCGCCATGACTGTGCTGATCGCGCACCGCGCGCGAGGTGACGGCACGCTCGCCATACTCGCTCGAAAGACGGCTCACGAGATCGGCAACGTCGCGTGCGTCGGGGCGCGTGCGTTGCGCGTCGGTGGTCAAGCTCATGGCTTTCTCCTAGAACCGCGGCAGATCGGGACGCGGCAGCTCGCCGCCATGCACGTGCAGGCGGCCGAACTCGGCGCAGCGGTGCAGGGTCGGCACGCCCTTGCCGGGATTGAGCAACCCGGGCGGATCGAAAGCGCTCTTGATGCCCAGGAAGCGCTCGAGCTCCGCCGCCGCGAACTGAGTGCACATGCCCCGCAGCTTCTCGATGCCCACGCCATGCTCCCCCGTGATGGTGCCGCCGACCTCGATGCAAAGATCGAGGATATCGGTGCCGAATTCCTCCGCGCGATGCAGCTCGCCGGGCACGTTCGCGTCGAACATGATCAGTGGATGGAGATTGCCGTCACCGGCATGGAACACGTTGGCGCAGCGCAGGCCGTATTTCTGCGACAGCTCCTCGATGCGCACCAGCACCTGGGCGAGCGCACGACGCGGGATCGTGCCGTCCATGCAGTAGTAGTCCGGCGTGAGACGGCCGATCGCGGGAAAGGCGGCCTTGCGTCCCGACCAGAACAGGAGGCGCTGTTTCTCGTCCTTCGAGATGCGGATGTCGGTTGCGCCCGCTTTCGCGAGCACCGCCTCGATCTCGCCGATGTCGGCGGCGACCTCCTCCGGTGTGCCATCGGCCTCGACCAGCAGCACCGCTTGCGCATCGAGCGGATAGTTCGCGTGCACGAACTCCTCCACCGCGCGGGTCGCAGGCTGGTCCATCATCTCGAGCCCGGCCGGGATGATGCCTGCCGCGATCACGTCGGCCACGGCTTTGCCGGCCTTCCCGATATCGTCGAAGGCGGCCAGCGCCACGCGCGCGAGCTGCGGCTTGGGCGTGAGCTTCACCGTGATCTCGGTGGTCACCGCGAGCAGCCCTTCCGAGCCGGTGACGAGCGCGAGCAGATCGTAACCCGGCGCATCCAGGGCATCGTTGCCGACTTCGACGATGTCGCCGGTGATGAGCACCGCGCGCACGCGCCGCACGTTGTGCACCGTGAGCCCGTACTTGAGGCAATGCACGCCGCCGGCGTTCTCCGCGACGTTGCCGCCGATCGTGCATGCGATCTGGGACGAGGGATCCGGCGCGTAATAGAGGCCGTAGGGCGCGGCTGCCTCCGAGATCGCGGCATTGCGCACTCCCGGCTGCACGATGGCCGTGCGCGACACGGGGTCCACGTCCAGGATCCGGTTGAACTTCGCCATCGACAGCACGATCCCGCGCTCGTGCGGCATCGCGCCGCCGGAAAGGCTCGTGCCGGCGCCGCGCGCAACGACCGGCACATGGCAGGCGTGGCACACACGCAACAGCGCGGCGACCTGTTCCTCGTTCTCGGGCAGGGCGACTGCCGCCGGTTGCGTGCGATAGGCGGAAAGACCGTCGCACTCGTACGGCCGCGTCGCCTCGGCTTGGGTAAGCAGCGATTCGCCGGGCAGGATCGCGGCAAGACGGGCGTGGACGGACGGGTCGAGCATGGAACCCGTCATTATTTCACAGGAGGACGGCTTTCGCCCCGCGGCAAGGGCCCCGCGGACAAAGCCGTCGGCCGAGCTTGCGCTGCATCGCTATACACGCCCCCCGCCGTTCCTTAGAATGCGTGCCCTTTTGCGGTTTTTCCGCAGCCTTTTTCCAAGGAGAGCCTCGATGTCGCCCAATCGGCTGCTGGCCACGTTCGTTGCGGTGTGCGCATGGGTGGGATGGTCTGCGCCCGTGCTCGCGCAAACGGTCATGAAGATCAACATCTCGCTCGCGCAGAATTCCCACCAGGGCGTGGCGATCGACACCTTCGCCCGGGAGGTCGAGAAGCGCACCAACGGCCGCTACAAGATCCAGACGTTCTACTCGGGCTCGCTCGGTGCCGAGCGCGAATCGGTGGAAGCGGTGCAGCTCGGCACGCAGGAACTCACGTTCACCTCGACGGGACCCGTGCCGAATTTCGTGCCGGAAGTCGCGATCCTGGACATTCCGTTCCTGTTTCGCGATTACGCGCATGCACGCGCGGTGCTCGACGGCCCGATCGGCCAGGACCTGCTGCAGAAGTTCCCGTCGAAGGGACTGGTGGCGCTCGCGTGGGCGGAGAACGGCTTTCGCCACATGACCAACAGCAAGCACGCGGTCGCGAAGCCCGAAGATCTCAAGGGCCTCAAGATGCGCACGATGGAGAATCCGATCCACATCCAGGCGTATCGCCAGTTCGGCATCCTGCCCACGCCGATGGCATTCACCGAAGTGTTCACCGCCCTCCAGCAGGGCACGGTCGATGGGCAGGAGAATCCGCTGTCGGTGATCACGTCGGCGAAGCTCGACCAGGTGCAGAAATACCTGTCGCTCACGGGCCACGTGTATTCGCCTGCGCTCATCCTGATGAACAAGGCGGCGTGGGACAAGCTTGCCCCGGCCGACCAGCAGGCGTTCCTCGCGGCGGCGAAGGAAGCCGTCAAGGCCAATCGCGCGCGCGTCGACGAAGACGAGAGGAAGGCCGTTGCCGAGTTGCGCAGCAAGGGCATGACCGTCACCGAGAACCTCGACAAGGCGCGCTTCCAGCAGGTGCTGGCACCGGTGTACGCGGACTTCGGCAAGCGATTCGGCCAGGCCAACATCGACCGCATCCGCAATTATCACTGACGCTATCTGTGCAGCAGCCCGGGCAGCCACGACGAGAGCCCGGGCGCCACGATCAGGAGCGCCAGCACCGCGATCTGCGCCCACAGGAAGGGCCAGAGCTCCCGCACCATGCCGGTGAGCGGCACGCGCGCGACGATCGAAGTCACGAACAGCAGGCCGCCCACCGGCGGCGTGATCATGCCCATCGTGAGATTGACGATGACCAGGATCGCGAACTGCAGATCGTCGATGCCCAGTGCATGTGCGATGGGCGCGAGGATCGGCACCAGCACCACGATCCCGGGCAGCGGCTCGATGAAGATCCCGAACACCAGCAGGAAGACGTTCACGGCGAGCAGGAACGCGAGCGGCGAGAAATGCATCGCCACGATCACGTCGGAGAGCTGGTGCGGGACGCGCGAGACCGTCAGCACCCACGCGAAGGCGGCCGACATGGCGACGATCACCAGCACCGCCGCGGTCATGAGCGCAGAGCGCGACAGGATCGACGGCAGCATGCGCCATTGCAGCGAGCGATAGATCACCTTGCCCGCGAACAGCGCATAGAACACCGCCACCACGCTTGCTTCGGTCGGCGTGAATGCGCCGCTCGCAATGCCGCCCAGGATCAGCACCGGCAGGATCAGCGCCGGCACGGCGCGCCAGGTGTTGCGCAGGTAATCCCGCAGCGACAGCTTCTCGGCGAGCCCGCGGTAATTGCGGCGCACCGAGATGACGTGATTGATCGTGGCCATGGCGGCCGCGATGAGGATGCCGGGAACGACACCCGCGATCATGAGCGCGACCAGATCGATCTCGGGGTAGGCGAGCGCATAGATGATCATGCTGATCGACGGCGGGATGATCGGACCGAGGATCGAGACCGCGGCGGTCAGTGCCGCGGCGTATTCGGCGCGGTAGCCGTCCTTGCGCATCATGCGGATCATGATCGCGCCCGGACCGGCCGCATCGGCGAGCGCGGATCCACTGATGCCGGAAAAGAAAGTGATCGTGAGGATGTTCGTGTGGCCGAGACCCCCACGGAAGCGTCCCACGAACTGCGATGCGAAGCGCAGCAACACTTCGGACAGCGCGCCGCCGGTCATGAGCTCCGCGGCGAGGATGAAGAATGGAACGGCCTCGAGCGCGAACACGTCGATCCCGCTGAACAGATACTTGGGCAGCGCGATGAGCGGATAGCTCCCCTGCACCAGGATCGCCGCAAGCGTGGCGCCGCCGAGCGCGAAAGCGACCGGCACCCCGAGTGCCAGGAGCGCGATGCACGAAAGGAAAAGGGTCGCGATCACATCTTCACCGCGTCGGCGTCGAACTCGGCGCCGTGCATGAATTCCTTGCGAGCGATGTAAGGCCGCGCCATCAGCGCGAGATGCACGATCATGAGGCCGAATCCGATCGGCATCGCGAGGTAGACGGCTCCTACCGGGATCTGCATGACCGGCGTGGTTTGTATCCACGTGCGCGTCGAGTACACGATGCCGAGCCACACCATGGTGGCGAAGAACCCGAGCAGCAGCGCCCAGATGAGCGCGCGCACGACTGCCGCATGGCGCGGCAGGCGGTCCTGCAGCGTGTCCACGCCGATGTGCCCGCCATAGCGCAGCACCAGGCCGCAGCCGACGAACGTGAGCCAGATCATCACGTAGCGCGACGCCTCCTCGACCCACAGGATCGAGTTGCCGGACACATAGCGCAGCACCACGTTGGCGAACACCATGCAGGCCATCGCGGCGAGGAGCGCAATCACCGCTGCACGGTTGCAGCGGACCAGCCAGCGATCGAATCGATCGAGCATGCGTGAGGGATGTGGGATCGAGTGCGCGCGCATTGTCGCATTTCCGTTGCGCACGGGACTTCTATAATGGCCGCATGAATTCGCAACGTCCTCTGGATGGATTGCGCGTGGTCGAGATGGGGGCGCTCATCGCGGGGCCCTTCTGCTCCAAGCTCCTGGGCGAATTCGGCGCGGAGGTGATCAAGATCGAGCCGCCGGGCGAAGGCGATCCGCTGCGCAAATGGCGTTACATGAAGGACGGCACCTCGCTGTGGTGGCACGTGCAATCGCGCAACAAGAAGTCGGTGACCGTCGATCTGCGCAAGCCCGAAGGACAGCGTATCGCGAAGGCGCTCGCGCTCACGGCGGACATCGTCGTGGAAAACTTCCGCCCCGGCACGCTCGAGCAATGGGGCATGGGCTACGACGTGCTTTCGACGCAAAAGCCCGGGCTCATCCTGGTGCGCATCTCGGGCTACGGTCAGACCGGTCCTTACCGCGAGCGTCCCGGTTTCGGGGTGATCGGCGAAGCCATGGGTGGGCTGCGTTACATCACCGGCACGCCCGATCGTCCGCCCTCGCGCGTGGGCGTGTCGATCGGCGACACGCTGTCGGCGCTTTACGGCGTCATCGGCGCGCTGATGGCGCTCGAGGCGCGGCGCAAGACCGGCCGCGGCCAGGTCGTGGACGTCGCGCTGTACGAATCGGTGTTCTCGGTCATGGAATCGACCCTGCCCGAGTTCGACGTGTTCGGCGCGATCCGGGAGCGCACGGGCTCGATCCTGCCGGGCATCGCACCGACGTCGGCATATCGGTGCAACGACGGCACCTACATGCTCATCGCCGCGAATGGCGATTCGATCTTCCGCCGCCTGTGTCTTGCGATGGGCCGCAGCGACCTCGCTCAGGACGCCGCGCTCGAGCACAACGATGGCCGTGCTGCACGCCAGCTTTGGCTCGACGGCGAGATCGAGGCGTGGACGTCGCAGCACTCGCCCGACGAGGTGCTGCAGGCGATGGAGGCCGCGAGCGTGCCGGCGTCGAAGATCTATTCGATCGCCGACATCGCCGCCGATCCGCATTACGCGGCGCGCGAGATGATTCGCGAGATCGCGCTTGCCAGCGGCGATCGAGTGAAGGTGCCCGCGGTGGTGCCCAAGCTCGGTGACACGCCGGGCGACTTCGCCGGCGGCGGTCCGCGACTGGGCGAGCACACCGACGCCGTGCTGCGATCGCTGGGCTGCGATGACGCCGAGCTTGCGCAGTGGCGTCGTGACGGCGTGATCTGACGCTACGCCGGCGTCGCTGGACGCACCAGCAGCCGGAAGGCGAGAAAGGCGAGCACGCTCGCCACGGCGATGACGGTCGCCATGGGACGGGCGGTGCCATCGAACGCCAAGCCGACGATCAGCGCGCTCGACGAGGCGATCACGAACTGCGCGAACGACAGGAGCGACGCGGCACTGCCCGCGATCGCCGGAAATGGGGTCAACCCGCCGGCCATTGCCTGCGGCAAGGTCATCATCAATGCCGCCATGAACACGAACATCGGCGCGACGATCGCCAGTGGATGCGAGATTTCCGCCCACGCCGGAATCAACAGCGCGATCCCCGCGACGAGCATGACCGCCGTGGCCCGCGCCAGCATGCGATCGATTCCCCACGAGCGCACGAGTCGGCTCCCGAGCGTCGCGCCGGTCAGGTTGCCAAGCGCAGCCTCAGATGCAGCGCCCGCCGTCGACTTCGAGACACGCGCCGGTGATGAAGGCGGCCTCGTCGGAAGCGAAGAAGACCGCGGCCGTGGCGATGTCGGAGGGCAGCGACAGGCGGCCCATGGGAATGGTCGCGATGAACTTCGCGCGCATCTCGGGCGTGTCCTCGCCCATGAACTCGCCGAGCATGCCGGTCTCGCCCGCCACCGGATTGATCACGTTGACGCGAATGTTGTCGCGCGCGAGCTCCGCCGCCATCGAGCGGCTGGTGGTGATCGCGGCCCCCTTGCTGCCGTTGTACCACGTGAGCCCGGGCCGCGGCCGCACGCCGGCGGTGGACGCGATCGTGATGAACGCGCCGCGCTTCTGCCGGCGAAAATGCGGCACCGCGTGACGCGCCGTCAGGAACAGGCTCTTCACGTTGACGCGATAGATGCGGTCGAACTCCTCTTCGGTGACGTCGAGCATCGGCTGATTGCGATGGGTGGTGCCGGCGTTGTTGACGATGATGTCGAGCCCCCCGAACGTCTCGAGCGTGCGCGTGACGAGCATGGCGACGTCGCGATCGTTGCCGACGTCGCCGCGACAGAAGGCGGTGCGTCCGCCGGCCTTCGCGATGTCGCGTTGCACGCGCTCGCCGCCCTCGACGTTGATGTCGTTGATCATCACGGCAGCGCCCTCCTGCACGAATCGCCGCGCGATGCCTTCGCCGAAACCGGAGCCCGCGCCGGTCACGATCGCGATCTTGTCCTTGAGTCTCATCGTCATCCCGATCAGCCGTGTTGCAGCACGACGGTCTTCAATACCGTGAAGCCATAGAGCGCCTCGAAGCCCTTCTCGCGCCCATACCCGGAATGCTTCACACCGCCGAACGGCAGCTCGACGCCGCCGCCCGCGCCGTAGTTGTTGACGAACACCTGGCCGAAGCGCAGCGCGCGCGCCAGGCGCAACTGGCGTGCGCCGTCGCGCGTCCAGACGCCGGCGACCAGGCCGAACTCGGTGCCATTGGCAATGCGCACGGCGTCGGCTTCATAGTCGAAGGGCATTGCCGCGAGCACGGGTCCGAACACCTCCTCGCACGCGAGACGGGTTTCCGGCTTCACGTCGCGAATCAGGCGCGGCTCGACATAGAAGCCGCGCGCATCCGCGTCGGGGACGAGCGTCCCCTTGCCCACCGTCGCGAAACGCTGCGTTTCCGCCTCCTGCAAAAAACCGCGCACCCGTTCGAGCTGTGATGCGCGGATAAGCGGCCCGCACTCCACGTCCGCCCGCGGCGGGCCCACGCGCAGAGCGTTGAACGCTGCGCCGACCCGCTCGAGCACTTCCTCGTAGCGCGAGCGCTCCACCAGGAGACGGCTTCCCGCCGAGCAGGTCTGGCCGGCGTTTTGCACGATCGCGTTGACCAGCACCGGCAATGCCGCTTCGAGATCCGCATCGGCAAACACGATCTGCGGACCCTTGCCGCCGAGCTCGAGCGTCACCGGACAGTGACGCTTCGCCGCTTCCTGCGCAACCCACGCGCCGGTGGCAGGCGAGCCCGTGAACGAGATGTGCTCGATGCCCGTGTGCTTCGCCAGCGCGGCGCCCGCTTCGGGACCGAGACCGGTCACGATGTTGAGCGCGCCTTCCGCGAGGCCGCACTCCGCCGCGAGCTCCGCAACGCGCAATAGCGACAGGCAGGCATCTTCCGCGGGCTTCACCACGCATGCGTTGCCGGCGGCAAGCGCAGCACCGACCGAGCGCCCGAAGATCTGCAACGGATAATTCCAGGGAATGATGTGACCGGTGATGCCATGCGGCTCGCGCCACGTGAGCACGGTATATCCCGGCGAATACGGGAGCGTCTCGCCGTGCAGCTTGTCGGCGGCGCCGCCATAGAACTCGAAATAGCGCGCACAGGCGAGCACGTCGGCGCGCGCCTGCTTCATCGGCTTGCCGCAGTCGGTCGCCTCGAGCAATGCAAGCTCCTCGACGTGATCCCCGATCGCGCGCGACAGCCGCGCGAGCATGCGGCCCTTGTCGGCGGGCGCCGTCCGGCCCCATGCGCCGTCGCGCGCGCTCGCGGCGGCACGCACCGCGGCATCGATGTCGGCGGCATTGCCGCGCGCAATCGCCGCGAAGGCCTGGCCCGTGGAAGGATCGATCATCGGCAGCGTCTCGCCCGAGGCCGCCGGCATCCAGCGGTTGGCGATGAAATGGGCAGGTGGCGTGCGCACGAATTGCGCACCGGAGAGTGGAGCGTTCATGAGGTGGGTCCTTGCGTTGCGAGTCGCGCGCGGATGCGCGCCGGTCATTTTCCGCCCGCCGGCTTCATCTTCCAGGCGAGCGTGTTCTCGTCGGTGCGCGGCACGTAGGTGATGCCGTCGCGGGTCGCCCACAAATTGACCTGGAAGTGCAGCGGCACCACACCGAGATCGGCGATGGCAAGCTCGGTCGCGCGTTGCAGCAGCGCTTCACGCTTGGCGTCGTCGACCGTGCCGAGCGCGTCCTCGGTGAGGGCATCGACCTTGGGGTTCGAATAGCGACCGCGGTTCGCCGTGCCGTAGCCCTTGTCGCGGTTGTAGGTCATGAGCAATGCCTTGAGCGACGACGACGCTTCGCCCGTGCCGGTGCCCCAGCCGACGAGCATCAGGCTGAACTTGAGGTCGGTCGCCTGGGTGAAATAGGTGGCGGACGGCATCGCCACGACTTTGGTGTCGATCCCGACCCGCGTGAGCATTTGCGCCACGGCCTGCGCGATTTTCGCATCGTTGACGTAGCGATTGTTCGGCGCGTGGATGGTGATGCCGAAGCCATCGGGATACCCCGCCTCGGCGAGCAGCCTCTTGGCGCCCGCGGGATCGTAGGGCTCGACCTTGAGCGCCTTGGTCGCGCCGAACAGGAACGGGGGCACGAGCTGTCCCGAAGCGATCGCTTCGCCTTCCATCACCTTTTGAACGATGGCATCGCGATTGAGCGCCTTGGAGATGGCCTTGCGCACGCGCAGGTCCCTCAACGGGTTCTTCGCGAGTGCCTTGCCTTGCCGGTCGGTGATGAACGGCGACACGTCGCGATCCGTGTCGAGATGCAGGTAGATGAGCCGATCCGCGATCGTGCGATAAAGCGACAGGCGCTGATCGCCGCGCAGCCTGGCCACATCGGGCGTGGGCACGTTCTCGATCACCTTGACGTCGCCCGAGAGCAACGCCGCGACGCGCGTCGCATCCTGCGGCAGCAGGCGCAGCGTGACCTTCTCCCACGGCGTCTTGCCGCCCCAGTAATTGTCATTGCGCGCGAGCTCGATGCGATCGCCCTTGGCGAACCGCACGAGCTTGTACGGACCCGTGCCGATGGCGGCCTTGCCGCTGTTGAAATCCTCCGTCGTCGCGTTCGCCGCGCTCTTCGAGACGATGACGACCTGCGCCATGTCGGAGGGCATCAGCGGATAAGGCGTCGCGGTCTTGAAGCGGATCGTGTAGGGATCGACCGCGCTCGCCTGCTTGATCTGCTTGGTGAACGCGGTGAACGGCGACGGGCTGTTCGGCACCGTCGGCACGCGCTCGATCGACGCGATCACGTCGGCGGCGGTGAACTCGCTGCCGTCATGGAACTTGACACCGCGGCGCAGCTTGAATTCCCACGTGAGCGGATCGATCGTTCTCCATTCGGTGGCGAGCCCGGGCTGCAGCTGCGATTTCTCGTTGCGCTCGACGAGATAGCCGAAGATGTGGAACGCCACGTTGTTGTTCGGCGTCACGTTGTGATAGTGCGGATCGATCGACGTGACGTCGGTGCCGAGTCCGACGACAAGCTCCGCCGCGCAGGCGAGTGTCGCGACGACACACGTCGCCAACAGCAACAGGCACTGACGAACGAGCGGCGGGACGCGAAAGCTCATTGCGATGCTCCTGGGGACGAGGCGCGAGGATCGAGCGGTGCAGCGCCCGGCCAGCATATCGCAACGCGTGCGCACATTTAAGGCACTGATCGTCGCAGGTAGCCGACCCCATGAAAAAGAGCAGGCCGGTAGCCCCGGCCTGCTCTTGCTGCTGCGGCACGCGGCGGATGAAGCCGCCGACGTGCTTACTGCCTACTTCGTGTCACTCTTGCTGCTACCGGTGCCGTGACTGCCGGATCCGGAGCTGCTCGAGCCTGACGTACCGCTGCCGCTGCTCGAGCCGGATGCTCCGTGACCGCCTGTCGAGCTGCTGGCACCGTAGCTGCCGCCGGAGCTGCCGGCGCTGCCACTGCTTGTGCCGGTGCTTCCGGTACCGCTACTGCCACCGAAGCCCGAGCTGTGCGAGCTCGTGCCCGACGATGATCCCGTCGAACCGTGTCCACCACTCGTGCTGCCGGTGCTTCCGGGGCCACCGGCACTTGCACCGGTTCCCCCGAAGCCGGTCTGGCCCGACGAGCCGGTGTGCGAGCTGCCCTGGCCGGTCGACGTGCCATAGCTGCTTCCCGTCGACCCGCCTTGCGATCCCGCATGGCTGCCGGTCGAGCCATAGCTGCCCTGCGAACCACCATAGCCGCCCTGCGAGCCGTAGCTGCCGGTCCCGCCGGATTGGCCGTGGCCGAATTCGCCGCGATTGACTCGCACGCGGTTCTCGACGTCCTGCACGCCCATGCAGCTGTCGACGATGTCTTCGATGCGGTGCTTCATCTGCCGGTCCTCGACAGAGCCGTCGAGCAGCACGCGGCCGTTTTGCACCTGCACCGACACTTCTGATACGTCGACGTCGCTCTGGGCGAGTCGTTCGCAGATGTCCTCGCGCAGGCGTTCGTCCGAACGCGTATAGCCCTTGGGACCACGGTTGCGACGCTGGCCGGCGCTCATGCCGCCGTAGCTACTCGAGCCGAACCCTTGCGAGCCGCCCCAGCCGCCTTGCGAGCCGCTCCAGCCGCCGGCATGCGTGCCTCCGAATGTGCCTTGCGAGCTCATCTGGCCTTGCGAGCCGCCCCAGCTGCCCTGGCCA
>Ga0070741_10006244_pt1 | contig 25754 bp, 30 predicted proteins | sample Coa_R1_4_FD_66440 | JGI IMG/M metagenome (GOLD analysis project Ga0070741, IMG submission 66440) | Surface soil microbial communities from Centralia Pennsylvania, which are recovering from an underground coalmine fire - Coalmine... | ecosystem: Environmental > Terrestrial > Soil > Unclassified ... | reverse complement strand
TCACGTAGGCGGCGTGGTGCTTGTCGTGGTGCAGCTCCATGATCTGCCCGCTGATGTGCGGCTCGAGTGCGCCGTAGTCGTACTGCAGATCGGGAAGGGTGTAGATCTCCTCGCCCATGTCTCGCTCCTTGGTGTTGGGGGGCCGTCCGCGGGTCTACCCGATCGCCGGACGATTTCACCCTTTCCTGCGAACGGGGCGGTATGTTTCGCCCGCTGTTGTCCTGTGACGACTGGAGGGCGCCTTGAGCATCGCAGGAATCTTCACCGACTTCTTCAAGACGTCAGGCGGTCTTCAGGTTGTCGCGCGGTGGGCGCACATCCTTGCCGGCATCACATGGATCGGGCTGCTGTACTTCTTCAACTTCGTCCAGACGCCCGCATATGCCGAGCTGAGTCCTGGCGCGCGCAACGAGGCGTTCGACAAGATCACGTGGCGCGCGCTGTGGTGGTTCAGGTGGGCCGCAATGGCCACATTCGCGTTCGGTTTGCTGATGCTGGCGATCTACTCGTCCGACAGCGGCAAGAACGGCGCGCCGAACTACGCAAGTCCCACGCACTTCCAGGGGGCGAGCATCCTCACCGGCGTCCTCTTCGGCGTCACGATGCTCGCCAACGTGTGGCTCGTGATCTGGCCCGCCCAGCAGACGGTGATCGGGTCAGTGCGTCGTCAACTCGGTGGCGGTGAAGCGGATCCGGCGCAACCGGCGGCCGCCAAGAAGGGCGCTCGTGCCTCCCGGGCCAACACGTTCTTCTCGATCACGATGCTGTGGTTCATGGTCTTCACGTCCCACGGCGTGGGTCTCGGGTTCGGTGACAAGCTCAACAACCCCGCGATCTACTGGATCCTCGTGCTCGTGCTGTGGGCGTTCGTCGAAGGGTCGGCGTTGGGTCTCCTCGGCGGCCTCGACAGCGCGTGGAACAAGCTCGCGTTCGACGATCACCGCAAGACGATCCTCTTCGGCTTCGTCTACTGGGTGGTCATCTACTTCGTCGGCTGGGAGCTGATCCTCAAGCCGTGACGTCGCTGCGTCACTTGACGGTGAGCGAGGCCTGCATGCCCGCGGCCCGGTGGCCGGGGATGTCGCAGAAGATCGTGTAGGTGCCCGGGGCGAGGTTGATCGACCCCGTCACCTTCTGGCCATGGCTGTTGACCGCCAACTTGAACTGGTCCTGGCCCTCGATCCGCAGGGTGTGCGGGCTGGCGCCGTCGTCGACGTACCCGATGGTGACGTTGCCCGCCGTCGCGCTGTAGCTCGACTTGTCGAACGAGAGCGTGTCCTTGGCGTGCACCGTCACGTTGGCGCCCGCCACGTCGCCGCTGGTCGACGATCCCCCGCCACACGCCGTGAGCGGGAGGGCGAGCAACGCCGCCGCGGCCGCGGCCCGAGTCAGCTTGTGCATGCGTGCACGTTACGGGCCTGCGTTCGGCGACGGCTAACCTGAAGCACCACCGCGTGATGCTCACGAGGGGGATCCTCACCGAGGGGAGAGCGCGTGGCGTCCCAACTCGATCGCATCCTGGACCCCGAGTACCTGGGCGATCTGCGCGCGCGGCCGATGCCGGACGTGCGCACCATGCGCAGCGAGTGCCAGGAGGTCGAGACCGGGCTCTCGTACCTCCGCCGCCTCGTGCAGGGCCGGCTCGACATCGTCGGTGTCGAGTTGCAGCGCCGTCGTGACGGTGGCGCGCCGGGCGAACTGTCGTCCCTGATCGCCGAGCTGCCCGAGATCCTCGCCGACCGCATCCGAGCCCCGGGCGTCGGTCGCCTCCCGCAGTTGATGGCGCCCGGCGAGATCGAGCCCGAGCTCGAGCAGCGCCTGGAGGCGATCGTCGGCGGGCACGACGTCGAGTCGCTGCCGTCGCTCAGCGACGACGAGCTCAACGCGCTGCACGACGAGCTGGAGCAGTTCGAACGCGACGTCTCCGATCACCGGCGCGCGCTGTTCGATCGCATCGACGCGTTGCAGGCGGAGATCACGCGCCGCTACCGCACCGGTGAGGCCTCGGTGGAGTCGCTCCTCCAATGAGCCCGCCGGTCGGCAGTGGCGGGCTGGGAGCCGATCGCAAGCGAGTCGTGCTGGTCGTCGACGACGACGAGGCCATCCGCCGCGTCGTGCGCACCGTGCTCGAGGCCGACAACTTCGAGGTGGTCGAAGCCGCCGACGGGCCCGCCGCGCTGCTCCTGCTCGACGCGATCATGGGCCGCGGTCCCGATGCCGTCGTCCTCGACATCATGATGCCGGGCATCGACGGCATCGAGGTCTGCCGCCGCATCGACCACGACAAGATGAAGGTGATCATGCTGTCGGCACGCGACGACGGCGACACACGTGAAGCGGCGGCCAAGGCCGGTGCGGACGTCTACCTGACGAAGCCGTTCTCCGCCATCGAGCTGCTCGACGCGCTGGAGAAGCTGGCGTCGTGAGCGCCGCGCCCGAGACGCCGGAGGCGCCGCCCGACGCGCTGGCCGCGCTCGGTGTGTCCACCCCCGCCGCGCTCGAGCAGCAGCTCACGCGCTTCGCCACGGACGTCGGCGAGCTGTACCGCCGCCAGAAGGAGCGCTCCGAGCTGCTCGAAGAGGCGCTCGGTCAGATGCGGACGACCTATCTCGAGACCGTGCGCTCGATGGCGTACGTCGTCGAGGCCAAGGACGCCTACACGGGGCAGCACCTCGAGCGCTGCCGCGTCTACGGCAACGCGTTGATGCAGGCGCTCGGTGTGGCAGCCGAGTACCCCGATGCCGAGTACGGCTTCCTGCTGCACGACGTCGGCAAGGTCGGCGTGCCCGAGCGCATCCTCAACAAGCCGGGCCCGTTGACCGCTGCCGAGTGGCGGGTCATGCGGACCCACCCGATCATCGGCTACCAGATCCTCCAGGGCATCCCGTTCATGACGACGGCGGCGTCGATCGTGCGCTGCCACCACGAGATGTGGGACGGCAACGGCTACCCCGAAGGGTTGAAGCACGACCAGATCCCGCTGCCCGCACGCGTGTTCCAGGTCGTCGACGCCTTCGACGCGATGACGACCGACCGCCCGTACCGCGCGTCGCTCGGTGTCGAGCGGGCCGCGGAGGAGATCGCGCGCATGGCGGGCACGCAGTTCGACCCCGAGGTGTGCCGCATGTTCGCCTCGCTGGTCGACGACCTGCCGCAGCGCGTCTGACGCCCGCCGGGGCGCACTGCTCGCGCAAGGTGCACTCGCGCTCGCGATCGTCGCGTACCCTTGGCGTCGATGGCCGATCTCGAGTCCCGCATGCGAGACCTGGGTGAGTTCATCCGCGACCAGCGCCGGGTCGGCCACCTGTCGCTGCGCAAGCTCTCGGAGATGGCGGGCATCTCCAACCCGTACCTGAGCCAGATCGAGCGGGGGCTGCGCAAGCCGTCGGCGGAGATCCTCCAGCAGATCGCCCGCGCCCTCGAGATCTCCTCGGAGACCCTGTACGTCCGGGCCGGCATCCTCGATCCCCGCGACGACGCGCCCGACCTCGTGGGCGAGATCAAGCGCGACCCGCACATCAACGAGGACCAGAAGAAGACGCTCGTGCGCATCTACGAGTCGTTCCGCCACGAGAACGCGGGCAACGGGGCGGCACCGCCGGACGCGCCGGCACCCGCGCCGGCTGGCGAGGAATCCGCCTCGTCCCGATAGCCTCGGCCCCGTCGTGCGCACGCTGGCCGTCCTCTCGTTGCACACCTCCCCGCTCGCCCAGCCCGGCACGGGCGACAGCGGAGGGATGAACGTCTACGTGCGCGAGCTGGTGTCGTCGCTGGCGCAGGCAGGAGTGGACTGCAGCGTCTTCACCCGCCGGTGGCGCCGCGACCTGCCGGACGTCGTCGACGTCGAGCCGGGATTCCGCGTCGTGCACGTCGACGCCGGCCCACCGAGCATCGACAAGGACCGGCTCGCCGAGGTCGTCGACGACTTCGCCGACGGCGTGCTCGATCACCTGGCCCATCGCGCGGTCGACGCCATCCACGCCAACTACTGGCTGTCGGGTGTCGCCGGCCACCGCTTGAAGCACGAGCTCGACGTGCCGTTGGTGTCGACGTTCCACACGTTGGCGCGCGTGAAGGCGGAGACCGGTGATCCCGAGCCCGAGCGCCGCGTGCAGGCGGAGCACGCCGTGATGGAGTGCTCCGATGCCATCACCGCGTCGTGCACCGCTGAGGCCGACCAGCTCGTCGCGCTCTACGGCGCTCGGCCCGAGCGCATCCAGCTCGTGCCGCCCGGTGTCATCCACGCGTTCTTCTCGCCGGGCGACCGGCGCGGCGCACGCGCCGCGCTCGGTCTCGGGCTCGACGGCGCGCCCCTGCTGCTGTTCGTCGGGCGCATCCAACCGCTGAAGGGGCTCGACGTCGCCATCGGCGCGCTCGCCGCGCTGGACCGACCCGACGCGCAGCTCGTCGTCGTGGGGGGCCCAAGCGGTCCCGACGGTCCGACCGAGGCGGCGAAGTCGATGTTGCTCGCCGACGAGCTCGGTGTGACCGACCGCATCCGCTGGGTCGAGCCGCAACCACACCACCTCCTCGCCACCTACTACCGCGCCGCGGACGTGTGCGTGGTGCCGAGCCGCTCGGAGTCGTTCGGTCTCGTCGCGCTCGAGGCCGCGGCCTGCGGCACGCCCGTCGTGGCCGCCGCGGTGGGCGGGCTGCGCACGTTGGTCGCGGACGGCGCCACGGGCTTCCTCGTCGAGGACCGTCAGCCCGACGCCTTCGCCCGTTCGATCGACGCGTTGCTGCGGGACAGCGCGCTCGCACGGCGCATGAGTCACGAAGCCGCGGCACGCGCCCGCGGCTACACGTGGTCGACGACGGCGGCACGGTTGCGCCGCTTGTACGCCGACCTCGCCGTCCGCCAGCCGGTCGACTGCAACGCCGCGTAGCCGAGCCAAACCCCCATGACCGAACCGTTCGACGACGCGCAGCTCGACGAGCTCGCGGCACGCATCGACACCTGGGTCGAGCGGCAGCGGCTCGAGAACCCGATGATCGCCGCCGTCGACCGCGACGAGCAGGAGCGGCGCTGGTACGTCCGGATGAAGGGCGAGCAGAAGGACACGTTCACCGTGTGGTTCACGCTGCGCCAACGCACGCTGCACTTCGAGACGTACGTCATGCCCGCGCCGGAGGAGAACCACGAACAGTTCTACGAGCACCTCTTGCGACGCAACCTGAAGCTGTACGGGGCCGCGTTCGCCATCGGCGCCGAGGACGCGGTGTTCCTCGTCGGGCAGTTCCCGAACGAGGCCGTCGACGACGACGAGCTCGACCGCATCCTCGGGTCGCTGTACGCGTGGGTCGAGCAGTTCTTCCGCCCCGCCATGCGCATCGGGTACGCGTCCCGCTTCAAGGGCTGAGCGCGACGAGCGGCGGTGCTTCACTCCATCACATTGCATCTCGTGCAATGTTGTTGTAGGTTGCCGCCCGAGTCGGGAGCGGCGACCTCCGCCCATCGGGGAAGGGGCGGATCGGGACGTCGCTCCGGGCTCCCACTACCGTGCCCGCCGTGGAGCTCACCCTCGTCGGCGGCGGTCGCATGGGCGAGGCGCTGCTCACCGGACTGCTGCACGCGGGCTGGGCGGCGCCATCCGAGCTCGTGGTCGTCGAGAAGGTCGACGAACGCCGCCAGGAGTTGGCGGCGCGGTTCCCGGCCGTGCGGATCGAGGCCGACCTGGTCCCCGCCGACGGCGTCGTCGTCGCGGTGAAGCCGGGCGACGTCGAGGCCGTGTGCGCGGCAGTGGCGGCCGCCGGCACGTCGCGGGTGCTGTCCATCGCGGCCGGCGTGACGATCTCGACCCTCGAAGCAGCGCTCGGGTCCGGTGTCGCGGTCGTGCGGGCCATGCCCAACACGCCCGCGCTCGTCGGCGCCGGGGCAGCCGCGATCGCACCCGGGTCGACGGCGGGCGAGGACGACCTCGAGTGGGCGGCGTCGATCCTGTCCGCCGTCGGCACCGTCGTGCGCCTCCCCGAACACCTCCTCGACGCGGTGACCGGCCTCTCGGGGTCGGGGCCCGCGTACGTCTTCCTCGTGGCCGAGGCGCTCATCGACGCCGGTGTGCTCGTCGGCCTGCCCCGCGACGTGAGCGCCACGCTGGCGACGCAGACGTTGCTCGGCGCCGCCCGCCTCCTCACGGAGACAGGCGACACGCCGGAGGCGCTGCGGGCCATGGTCACCAGCCCCGGCGGTACGACGGCGGCCGGTCTCCGGGCGCTCGAGTCGGCCGGCGTGCGGGCCGCGCTGCTCGACGCGGTGGCCGCCGCCACGGCGCGCTCGAAGGAGCTCGGACGGCCTTCACCCCGGTGACAACTCCAGCAACAGGGGCGTACAGTTCCCCCAGCGGAGGAAGGGGTTTCCCATGGCGCAGTCGCAGGCGCGGGCACGGTTCCTCACCGTGAACGAAGTCGCCGATCTGCTTCGAGTGTCGTCGATGACGGTGTACCGGCTCATCAAGGGTGGCGACCTGCGCGCCGTGCGCGTGGGCAAGTCGTTCCGCTTGCGCGAGGACGACGTCGACGCCTTCATCGCCCGGCAGTACACGCAGGCTGGGTGACCGGGCCGAACCGGCGATACCGTCGGCGACTCCATGGGTCGCCGCTACGACACCGTCACCTTCCTCTCGGACTACGGCACCGCTGACGAGTTCGTCGGCGTCGTGAAGTCCGTGATCCGCTCCATCGCACCGCACGCCGCCGTGATCGACCTCACCCACGACGTCGAGCCCCACGACGTACGCGGCGGCGGCCTCGTGCTCGCCCGCAGCGCGCAGTACCTCAACCCCGGCGTCGTGCTCGCCGTCGTCGATCCCGGCGTGGGAACCGACCGCAAGGGCGTCGCCGTCGAGGTCGGTGACGGCGCGTCGGTGCTCGTGGGGCCGGACAACGGGTTGCTCGCGGCCGCCGTGGCGATGGTGGGCGGCGCCGACCGCGCCGTGGTGCTCGACAACGACGAGTACCAGTTGCCCGCACCCGGCCCGACCTTCGCCGGCCGCGACGTGTTCGCACCGGCCGCCGCCCACCTCTGCAACGGCGTGGACCTCGACGCGCTCGGCACGCTCGTCGATCCCGCCACCCTGCTCCCGGGACTGCTGCCGGTCACCCGCGAGGAGGACGGCAACCTCGTCGCCGAGGTGCTGTGGGTCGACCGCTTCGGCAACGCGCAGCTCAACGTCGATCCCGACGAGATCGACGGATGGGGCGACAAGGTGCGGTTGCACTTCAAGGAGACCAGTCGCGTCGCGACGCGCGCGAACGCCTACGCCGAGGTCAAGACCGGGCACGTCGGGCTCGTCGTCGACTCCTACGGCATGCTCTCGATCGCGGTCGACCGCGGATCGGCCGCGTCGGAGCTCGGGTTGCACGCAGGCGACCCCGTCACGATGGAGAACCTCGAAGCATGAGGAAGGGCACGACGATCACGCTGGCGATCCTGCTCGCGCTCATCTTCGGCGCCGCCGTGCTCCAGTTCTTCTTCCTCGCCCGCTGATCCCGTCGGGTCAGAGGCGGGCGGCGAGCTGGTCGCGCGTGAAGCGGTGCGCGCCGCGGCTGCACAGCCACACCGCGATGACCCACACGAACGCGCCGACCACGAGCGCGATCCAGATGTCGACGAGCAACAGCCCCGACGCCTGACCGACGGCGAGGAAGATGAGCGGCAGGATCACCGCGCCGCCGAGCTGGTTGGCCTCCTGCGTCGTGCGGGCGCGCGCCGACACCCGCACCATCACGCCGAGTCCGAGCGCGGCAACGCCGGGCGCGACCCAGAAGATCATCACCAGCCACAACTTCGTCGGCACGAAGATCCGGTGCATGACCGGCCACGCGACGGTGTTCGTGACGAGCGCGAAGCACACGAATCCGATCCACGAGAGCAACACGGCGGGCACGAACGCCGTCAGCAACTTGGCCACGAAGAGGTCGCGCTCCGCGATCGGCAGGTGCAACAGCGACTCGAGCGTGCGTCGCTCCTTCTCGCCGGCGAACGCGTCCGCGGCGAGCACCGCCGACACCATCAACGGGACGATGAGGAACAGCGGCGCCAGCAGGTAGCCGTTGACGAGCACGATGAGCTGCTCGCGCACCGGCAGCCGCAGGATCGGTCGGGCGAGATCGCCCGGGATGTTCGACAGGAACCGCGACACGTCGATGTTCGTCTGCGAGCGCGCCGCGAGGCCGATCACCGTCGGCAGCACGACGAGCATCAGGAACGGCACGATCAACATCGGCAACACGATCGCCTTCGACCGTCCGACCGCGGACAGGTCCTTGCGCATCACGGCGCGGATGGACGGCCAGTGCAGCCGTTCACGCGCCACGGTCGCGCTCCTTGCGTTCCTCGATGGCGAAGTACACGTCCTCGAGCGTCGGCACGCGCGGCACGGCGCCGTACACGGGCACCTCGCGCCCGACGAGCAACGCGACGAGCGCGGCGAGCACCTCACGGTCGCGGACGCGGACGCGCACACCGTCAGCCGTGGCCGTCGCCGCCGTCACGCCGTCGAGTGCGGCCACCAGCGCGGTCGTGCGGTCGTCGATGGGCGCACCGAGATCGACATCGGCCTCGAGTCCGTCCCACAGCTCGGCGGCCAGCTCGTCGGGACGGCCGAACGCTTCGAGGTGCCCGCCGTGCAGCACGGCCATGCGGTGGGCGAGCCGTCCCGCCTCGGGGAGGAAGTGCGTGCACAGGACGACCGTGCGGCCGTGTTCGGTGGCGAGCGAGCCGATGAGGTCGATCACGTCGCGGGTCGCGGCGGGGTCGAGCCCCGAAGTGGGTTCGTCGAGGAACAGCACCTCGGGGTCGTGCAGCAACGCGCGCGCCAACGCCAACCGCTTGCGTTGCCCGGTCGAGAAGCCCTGCACCTTGTCGCCGGCGCGGTCGCTCATGCCGAACCGACCGAGCAGCTCGTCGACGCGCCGCTCGCCGTCGCGGCCTTCGAGACCGCGGATGCGGGCGACGAACGTGAGGTTCTCGCGTGCGGTCAGGCGATCGTCGAGCCCCGCGTTCTCCGTGAGCACGCCGGTGCGTCGTCGCAGCGCCTCACCATCCGTGACGGGATCGAGGCCGAGCACGCGCGCGCCGCCGCGGTCGGGGCGCAGCACGCCGTTGAGGAGGCGGACGGTCGTCGTCTTGCCCGCGCCGTTCGGGCCGAGCAGGGCCAGCACCTCGCCCGCCTGCAGCTCGAAGCTGAGCCCGTCGAGCGCGACCGTGGGACCGAAGGTGCGGGAGAGCTCGTGGGCCTCGATGGCCGCGTTCACCGGGGACAGTGTGACGCGTGGGGCCGGCGGCGCGTCAGCTGTCGACCGTGCGCAGCACGGAGAGCACCGCGTGCACCCGCGCGGGATCGGCGGGCGGCGTCGGCGGCGGCGGTGGCGGACCCGGATCGGGTGCCGGCGGGGGCGTGGGTTGGTGGGTGGACGTGTGCGCCGACGACGTGGGAGCGGAGTCAGCGGAGGAGCCCGAACCGGACGACCCGTCGGGCAGGTACATGAAGTCGTGCGTCGTGTACATGCGACCGTCGGCGCCGTAGCTCACGCCGACACCGACGTAGTTGTACGAAGGGTCGACGATGTTCTCGTAGTGCGCGGGGCTGTTGACGAAGGCCTGCATGAGACCGTCGACGGAGTACCCGGCGCCGACGTTCTCGCCGAGCTTGCGCCAATTGGCCGACACGGAGCTGCCGAGCGCGGGGTTGTGCGAGATGCCGCCGGCGGCGGCCATGTGGTCGCTCCACCCGCGGGCCACGCCGACGAGCTCGTTGTAGACGTGCAGGGGCTGGAGGCCGTGCTGGGCGCGGATGTTGTTGAGGCTGCTCACGAAGGCCGCTTCGGCGCCGGAATCCGCGGCCTGGGCCACGGGGGCGTCGACGACCGTCAGCGCGGTCAGCGCCGCGAGGATCGTGACTGCAGCAGCGAGGACAGCGCGCAGCCGGCCGGGGCGGCCGACATCCTGTTGCATCGTGTGGTCTCCTCGATTCGGCGGCCCGGCTGCCATGGGGCGACTGCCCGTTAGGCCCGTGGCTTTGCGAACCCGGGTTTCCCCGGGGTTGCCCGTTCGTCGATGTCAGGGGAAGTATCGGCGCCGACGCCGGATTCCTTGACCCCTGTACCGATCCCGCCCAAGGACGAACGTGAACCTCGCCGCCGTGCTCGACCCGCACCCCGACGCCGACGTCGCGTTGATCAGTCGCGGGCGGGAGACGACGTACGGCACGTTGCGCGGGCAGGTCGCGTCGTTGCGATCCGGGCTCGCGGGGCTCGAGCTGCAACCGGGTGACCGCGTCGGGATCGTGTGCGGCACGAACTGGTACTTCGTGTCCGCGTACCTCGCCGTCCTCGGCGCCGGCATGGTCGCCGTCCCGATGAACCCGACGAGCCCGCCGCGTGAGATCGAGACGGAGCTGGCGACCGTCGAGGCGGCCGCCGTCGTGGTCGGGCCGAGCGGGCGGGGCTCGTTCGCCGGCATCGACCGCGCCAAGGTGCCGTCGTTGCGGCACTCCATCCTCACCGAACCGCTCGACGCGCCCGGGGTCGTGCAGCTCGACGACCTCCTCGCCACCGAAGCGTCGCACGACGTCGTGCCGCGTGAGGACGACGATCTCGCCGTCTTGATGTTCACGAGCGGCACGGCGGGGTCGCCCAAGGCGGCGATGTTGTCGCACGGCAACCTGCGCGCCAACCTCGAACAGCTCCAGGCGAACGAGGCGCGCGCGCAGACGTCCGCCGACGTCAGCCTCGGTGTGTTGCCGATGTTCCACATCTTCGGGTTGAACGTCGTGCTCGGTCTGTCGTTGTACGCGGGCTCGCGGGTCGTCCTCATCGAACGGTTCGATCCGTCCTCCGCGCTCGATGCGATCGCGCGGCACGGCGTCACGATCCTTCCCGGTGCCCCCGCGATGTGGACCGCGTGGGCGGCCATGCCTGACGCGCCCGCCGACGCGTTCGCGTCGGTGCGCGTCGCCGCGTCGGGCGCGTCGAAGCTCGCGGTCGATGTCGCGGAACGGATCCACGAGCGGTTCGGCATCACCGTCACCGAGGGCTACGGCTTGACCGAGGCGTCGCCCGTCGTGACCACCGCCGCCGGGGTCGAGGGCAAGCCCGGTTCGATCGGCGCGCCGTTGCCCGGTGTGCACGTCCGCCTCGTGGACGCGGACGGCGACGACGTGCTCGTCGGCGACGCGGGCGAGGTGTGGGTGTCCGGGCCCAACGTGTTCAAGGGCTACTGGAACGACGCCGAGGCGACGGCGAACGCGTTGACCGACGACGGTTGGTTGCGCACCGGTGACATCGCCGTCGTCGACGACGACGGGCAGCTTTTCCTCGTCGATCGCGTGAAGGACCTCGTGATCGTCTCCGGCTTCAACGTGTACCCGGCCGAGGTCGAGAACGTGTTGCTCGAGCACGCCGCCGTCGAGGCGTGCGCGGTCGTCGGCGTGCCGCACCCGTACACGGGCGAGGCGGTGAAGGCCTTCGTCGTCGTGCGCGACGGGCGTTCCGTCGAGGAGGACGAGCTGATCGCGTTCTGCGGCGAGCGCCTGGCCCGGTACAAGTGCCCGGACAAGGTGATGTTCGTCGACGAGCTCCCGGTCGGCGCGGGCGGGAAGGTGCTGCGGCGCGAGTTGCGGTGACCGGTTCCGTCAGGCGGCGTCGACGGCGCGCACCGGCATGCGACGCGGGGCGTTCGTCAACAGGAAGCCGGCGAACACCAGGGTGATGCCGGCGACGAGGGACACCGCGAAGCCGTCCATCTGGTCGAGGACCGAGTTGAGGATGCCGCCCGCGCCGAGGACCAGTGTTCCCGACGCGATGAGCACGTTGGCCCCCGCCAGCCGCCGCGTGGAGCGGCGTTTCGCCAGCCGTACCGCGCTCCACACCGCACCGGCCACGATCACGGTGGCGGCCACGCCCGACCCCGTGGCCGCCAGCACCCGCGGCAGCGGACCGAACACGTCGCTGCCCTGGGGGAGCGTGTCGCGAGGGATCGCGTGCGTGAGGGGCGCCACCGTCATCACCCCCGCGCTGAAGAGCGCGAACGCGTGGACCCCGGCGGCGACGCGCCGTCCCACCGTGGGACCGGCGAGGAGGTACACGCTCCCGAGCGCGAGGTACGGCACGTTGACGATGGCGCCGAACAGGTAGAAGAGCCGGAACCACAGGCCGTTCCACCCGAAGGCGACGCCGCCCCAGAGGGCGGCCGAGGCGGCCGCGAAGAGGAACAGCGCGACGGTCCACGCGCCCTCGTGACGCTTGCGGCGGTCGAGCCACCGCTCGAGCGTCGAGGCGGCGAAGGCGAGGGCGAGCAACGTCGCCGCCGCCGCCAGCGCGAGGTGCCCGTTCACGTCGACAGTGTGCCGACGCCGTGGCCGCGCCGACCAGTCGCCGCGCGCGACGCCCGGCTCGTCGACCTCGGTGCATCGCGTCCCCCGTACGACCGACGCGATGTCCACGGTTCGCAGGCGGCAGTGTGCTTGTGAACTTGTGCATCGATCCGTACCATTCCGGCGATGACAGAACGGGCACGGCGGCGGATCCCGGACGCGACGGTGGCGAGGCTCCCGGTCTACCTGCGGTCGCTGCTCGAGATCGCGGGCGACTCCACCACGGTGTCGTCCGAGCGGTTGGCGGAGCTGGCGGGCGTCAACGCCGCCAAGGTGCGCAAGGACCTGTCGTACCTCGGGTCGTACGGCACCCGCGGCGTCGGCTACGACGTCGAGTACCTGCTCTTCCAGATGAGCCGCGAGCTCGGCCTCACGCAGCACTGGCCGGTCGTCATCGTCGGCATCGGCAACCTCGGCCACGCGCTCGCCAACTACGGCGGGTTCGGCGCCAGCGGCTTCCACGTGGTGGCGCTCGTCGACAGCGACGAGTCCAAGGTCGGCCAGCGGGTGGCCGGCGTCGAGATCCGCCCGATGCGCGAGCTCGCGGACCTCGTCCGCACGCACGAGGTCGTCATCGGCATCATCGCCACGCCCGCACCGGCCGCCCAGGACGTCGCCGACTGCCTCGTCGAAGCGGGCGTGACCTCGATCCTGAACTTCGCCCCCGCGGTGCTGACCGTGCCCAACGGCGTGTCGCTGCGCAAGGTCGACCTCGCCGTCGAGCTGCAGATCCTGAGCTTCCACCAGCAGCGGCGGGCGGCGAAGGCGGCGACCCCGGCCGGCGAGTCCGCCCCCCCGGTCGCCGTCGCCGACTGACGCCGTCGAGCGATGCCGGTCGACGAGCCGCTCTACCCGGTGAACCTGAAGCTGCGGGGTGTGCCGGTGCTCGTGGTCGGCGGCGGGCCCGTCGCGCTGGCGAAGGTGCGGGGCCTGCTCGATGCCGACGCCGACGTGACCGTCGTGGCGACCGACGTGGTCGACGCGCTCGCCGGCCTCCCCGGGGTGCGCGTCGAGCGACGGCCCTACGAGCGGGGCGAGGTGGCGAAGTACCGGCTGGCGGTCACCGCGACCGGCGACCCTGCCGTGGACGGGGCCGTCTTCGAGGACGCCCAGGCTGCCGCCGTGTGGGTCAACGCCGCCGACGACCCGGCGCACTGCTCGTTCACGTTGCCGGCCCGCATCCGGCGCGGCCCGTTGCTGGTGACGTTCTCCACCGGCGGCCGCAGCCCGGCGCTGGCGTCGTGGCTGCGGGAGCGGTTCGAGGCGGAGATCGGCCCCGAGTACGAGGTGCTCGTCGACCTGCTGGCCGAAGCGCGCGCCGAGCTCGTGGCGCGCGGCGACTCACCGGTGAACGCTGGTTGGAAAGTGGCGCTCGATTCGGGAATGCTGGACCTGATCCGCGAGGGTGACCTCGCCGAAGCCAAGGAGCGCCTGCAGGCGTGTCTGTCGTCGTCATCGGGTTGAACCACCGGACCGCTCCGCTCGACCTGCTCGAGCGAACGGCCATCGACGACGCCCGCCTGCCCAAGATCCTCCACGACCTGTGCGCCCGGCAGCACCTGTCCGAGGCGGTGGTGCTCTCCACGTGCAACCGCACCGAGGTGTACGCGGTGGCCGAGCGGTTCCACGCCGGTTACGAGGACGTGCGCAACTTCTTCACCGACCTCTCGTTCCTACCGGCCGAGGACTTCGCCGGGCACCTCTACGTCCACTACGACGACGCCGCCGTCTCGCACCTCTTCGAGGTGGCGGCCGGGCTCGATTCGGCCGTGATCGGCGAGAGCGAGATCCTCGGCCAGGTCGGCGCGGCGTGGGAGCGAGCCCGCACCGAGGGCGCGACGGCAGCGACGCTCAATCTCCTCTTCCGCCATGCCCTCGAGGTGGGCAAGCGGGTGCGCACGGAGACCGGCATCGGCCGCGGCATCACGTCCGTGGCGCAGGCCGCCGTGGCGATGGCGACCGAGCGCCTCGGTTCGCTGGCCGACCGCCACGTGCTGCTGCTCGGCGCCGGGGACATGGCGGAGGGCATGGCCGTCGCCATCGCGAGCGCGGGGACGGCGGAGATCGTCGTCGCCAACCGCACCTGGTCGACGGCGAAGACGCTGGCCGAGCGCTTCGGAGGACGCGCCGCCCGCCTCGTCGACCTGCCGTCCGAACTGGTGCGCGCCGACGTGCTGCTGACCTCCACCGGCGCGAACTCGATCATGCTCGAGCACGCCGATCTCCATGCCGCGATGGCGCGGAGGGAAGGGCGGCCGTTGCTCGTCGTCGACATCGCCATGCCCCGCGACGTCGATCCCGCTGCCGGTGAGGTCGAGGGCGTCACGCTCCTCGACATGGACGACCTGCGCCGGTTCGCCGACGCAGGCATGGCGAAGCGACGTCGTGCCGCGAGCGCGGCGCGCGCGGTGGTCGAGGAGGAGCTGGCGCGGTTCCGCACGCTCACGACGGCGCGTGAGGCCGCCCCACTCGTCACCGCGCTGCACGAGCGCGCCGAGGAGATCCGCCGCGGCGAGCTCGCACGGCTCGACGGCCGCCTCCGATCACTCGACGACGAGCAGCGCGCCGCCGTCGAAGCGCTGACGAAGGCGATCGTGCGCAAGCTGCTGCACGAACCGACCGTACGCCTCAAGGACGCGTCGGGCACGGCGAAGGGCGACCGGCTCGGCGAAGCGGTGCGCGACCTGTTCGATCTTTGACGCTGCGGATCGCGACGCGCGGCAGCGCGCTGGCCCGCTGGCAGGCAGAGCACGTGGCATCGCTACTGCGCGGCGCGGATCCCGAGCTCGATGTGCAGCTCGTCGTCGTCGAGACGACGGGTGACCGCCGCCAGGACGTCCCCATCCACGCGATGGGAGGCAAGGGTGTGTTCGTCAAGGAGGTGCAGGCCGCCGTCCTCGACGCGCGAGCGGACCTGGCGGTGCACTCCGCCAAGGACCTGACGTCGACAACGGTCGACGGGCTCGTCATCGCCGCCGTGCCGCAACGAGGTGACGTGCGCGATGCACTCGTCGGGTCCACGCTCGACGCGCTGCCCGCCGGCGCGCGCGTCGCGACGGGCTCGGTACGCCGCCGCGCGCAACTGGCGGACGTTCGGCCGGACCTCACGTTCGCGGAGCTGCGTGGGAACATGACCACCCGTCTCGAGCGCGCTCGCGACCACGACGCGATCGTCGTCGCCGCCGTCGCGCTGCAGCGCCTCGGGCTCGACGACGCCATCGCCGAGGTCCTGCCGACGCGCGTGCTGCTGCCGCAGGTGGCGCAGGGCGCGCTTGCCGTCGAGTGCAGGTCGGACGACGACGCGACGCTGCGCTCGCTGCGCGCCATCGAGCACGAGCCGAGCCGTCGCGCCGTCGATGCCGAGCGCGCCTTCCTCACCGAACTGGGCGGCGACTGCAACATGCCTGCGGGTGCGCTGGCGACGATCGGGGCGGACGGCGCGGTGGCCCTCGAGGGGATGCTGGCCTCGCTCGACGGTCACGTCGTGTTGCGCGATCGGGTGCAGGCCGCCGCGCCGGAGGAGGCCGGGCGCCTGCTCGCCACGCAACTGCTCGACGGTGCGGGCGGACGTCACCTCGTCGATCTCTAGGCTCTCGGCGATGACGGTGTACCTGGTGGGGGCGGGGCCGGGTGATCCCGGGTTGCTGACCCTGCGGGGCGCGGAGGTGCTGGGCCGCGCCGACGTCGTCGTGTACGACCGCCTGTCGGTGCGGAGCCTGCTGGCACTCGCGCCCCCGGGGGCGGAACGCATCTCGGTCGGGAAGGCGCCCGGTCACGCCGAGATGGCGCAGGAGGACATCAACGCGTTGCTGGTCGAGCGGGGCAAGGCGGGCGCGACCGTCGTGCGCCTGAAGGGCGGCGACCCGTTCGTGTTCGCCCGCGGCGGCGAGGAAGCGGCCGCGCTGGCCGAGGCCGGCGTCGCCTTCGAGGTCGTGCCCGGCATCACGTCCGCCGTCGCCGTCCCCGCGTACGCGGGCATCCCGGTGACGTTGCGCCACTCGTCGACCTCGTTCACGGTCGTGACCGGGCACGAGGACCCGCGTGTGGGAGACGACGGCTCCGTCGACTGGGACGCGCTCGCGCGCGTCGGTGGCACGATCGTCGTGCTCATGGGCGTCGCCCGCATCCGCGACATCGCCGCCCGCCTCGTCGCCGCGGGCCGTGCCCCCGACACACCCGTCGCCGCGGTGACGTGGGGGACGCGACCCCAGCAGCGCACCGTGCGCGCCACGCTTGCGACGATCGCCGATCGCCCGCTCGCACCTCCCGCCACGATCGTCATCGGCGAGGTGGCCCGCCTCGACCTCGCGTGGTTCGAGCAGCGGCCGTTGTTCGGGCGGCGCGTCGTCGTGACCCGGGCACGCGCGCAGGCGTCGGAGCTGACGGAACGCTTCGAAGCCACCGGTGCAGAGGTCGTCGAGTTGCCGACGATCGAGATCGCGGAGCCCGTGGACGGCGGCGCCGCGCTCGCATCCGCGGTCGCGTCGTTGCGCGACTACGAGTGGGTCGTGCTCACCTCCGCCAATGGCGCGCGCCGGTTCCTCGCCGCGTTGCGCGACGGGCGCGACGCGGCAGGCGTGCACATCGCTGCCATCGGTCCGGGCACCGCGAACGCGCTGCGCGAGGGGAACCTCGTCGCGGACCTGGTCCCGCCCGAGTTCGTCGCCGAGTCGTTGCTCGAGGTGTTCCCGTCGCCGTCCGCGTCGGATGCGAAGGTGCTGCTGGCGCGCGCCGAGGTGGCACGCGACGTCCTCCCCGAAGGTCTCCGAGCGCGCGGATGGCACGTCGACGTCGTCGACGCCTACCGCACCGTCGCCGCCGCCCCGGACAGCGACGTCCTCGACGCGGTCGCCGGCGCCGACGTCATCACGTTCACCTCGTCGTCGACCGTCGAGCGCTTCCTCGAGGTCGCGGGCGCGCGCCGCGTCCCTCGCGTCGTCGCGTGCATCGGCCCCGTCACCGCGGGCACGGCGCGCGAACACGGCTTGCGCGTCGACGTCGAGGCGGCGGTGCACTCACTCGACGGCCTCGTCGACGCCGTCGTCGACCACTTCCGGGACGGGTGACGTTGGCCAGACGTCGTCTCGCGGCCGCGCTGGCGGCCGTCGTCCTCACCGCGTGCACGACCCCGGGTCACGCGTCGAGCGCGCCGTCGACCACGACGGCCACGACCACGCCCGGGAGCGCCACCGTGACGTCGTCGACGCCCACGACGGCGCCGCCGCCGGCGGACAACGGACTCGTGACCATCCAGCCCGGTGTGCTCACCGTCGGCACGGAGTCGGTGACCGCGCCGTGGTACACGGCGACGGACTCGTCCGACCCGACGACGATCAACGGCGGCTTCGAGTACGACCTCGCCCGCTCGATCGCGGCGAGGCTCGGCTTGTCGAGCGTGCGCATCGTGGTGACGCCGTTGGTCGATGTCCTGAGCGCCCAGGCCTGCGCGTGCGACGTGATGTTCGACGAGATCCTCGTGACGGACAACCGCGCCCGGCGTGCCGACTTCACCGAGCCGTACCTCACCGTCGACCAGGGTGTGCTCGTGCGCAAGGGGACGACCCTCTCGACCGTCGTGGAGGGGCGGCAACTGCGATGGGGCGTCGCGCTCGAGAACGCCAGCGGGCTCGATCTGTTGACGAAACGCATCAAGCCGAACGTCGCGCCCCAGGTCGTGGTCGACCAGCAGGACGCGCTCGCCCGGCTCGAAGACGGCCGGCTCGACGCGGTGCTGCTACCGACACCCGACGCGCTCGCGCGAGCGGAGGTCGACACGTCCGTCACGGTCGCCGGGCAGCTGCGCACGAGCGATCTCTATGCCGGTGTGCTCGCGCTCGGTTCGCCCAACACCGCGTTGTTGAACGACGCGATACGCGACATGCGCGACGACGGGACGATCGCGCTGTTCCTGCGCCACTACTTCGGCGTCGACCCTTCCGACGTCCCCGTGATCCCGTCGTGATCGCCGCGCTCGTGTTCGACTTCGACGGCCTGATCTGTGACACGGAGACGAGCGCGTTCGAGACGGCGCGCGACATCTACGCCGAGCACGGCGTCGAGCTCACCGTCGCGATGTGGCAGGACCGCATCGGCACGTCGGGCCGCCCGTGGTACGCGGACCTCGAAGCGGCCATCGGTCCGCTGCCGGATGTCGACGCCATCGTCGAGCGCCGGCGCATCGCGCACCACGAGCGGGTGCGCTCGGAGACGGCGATGCCGGGCGTCCATGCCTTCGTGGCGAGCGCGGCGGGTGCGGGGATGCGTCTCGCCGTCGCGTCGAGCTCGTCGGTGGGGTGGGTCGAGGAGCACCTGGCGCGGCTCGAGCTGCTGCGCCACTTCGACGTGCTCTCGTGCGCGGGCGCGGGTGTCGTGTCGAAGCCGGCGCCCGACGTGTACGTGGCCGCAGTCGCGGAGCTGGGTGTCGAGCCGTCCGTCGCGGTCGCGTTCGAGGACTCACCCAACGGCATCGCGGCGGCGAAGGCCGCAGGGCTGCGCTGCATCGCGGTGCCCAACCATCTCACCGGCACGCTCGACCTGTCCGCCGCCGATGCCGTCGTCGACAGCTTCGAGCGGCTCACGGTCGACGATCTCGCCACCGTGCTCGACCGTTAGGGTTTTGCCGTGGCCTTCCCGCAACGGCGCCTTCGCCGCCTCCGCCGCACCCCGGCGCTGCGGCGCATGGTGGGCGAGACGCGGTTGTCCGTCGACGACCTCGTCGCGCCGCTGTTCGTGCGCGAAGGCATCAGCGAACCGCAGCCGATCACCTCGCTGCCCGGCGTCGTGCAGCACACGCGCGAGTCGCTGCGCAAGGAGGTCAGCGAGCTCGCCGCGCTCGGCGTCCCCGGCGTGATCCTCTTCGGCGTGCCCTCCACGAAGGACGCCGAGGGGTCGGGTGCGTGGGATCCGGACGGCATCGTGCAGCTCGCGCTGCGCGACCTGCGCGACGAGGTCGGCGACGAGCTGGTGCTGCTCGCCGACCTGTGCCTCGACGAGTACACCGACCACGGTCACTGCGGTGTGCTGACCGACGACGGCGACGTCGACAACGACGCGACGATCGAGCTCTACGGGCGCGTCGCGGTCGCGCAGGCAGCCGCGGGCGCGGACATCGTCGCGCCGAGCGGGATGATGGACGGCCAGGTGCTGGCGATCCGTGACGCGCTCGACGACGAGGGCTTCGACGACGTCGCCATCCTCGCCTACGCCGCGAAGTACGCGTCCGCGTTGTACGGCCCGTTCCGCGACGCCGTCGACGTCACCATCGCGGGCGGCGGAGATCGGCGCGGCTACCAGCAGGATCCCGCCAACGGGCGCGAGGCACTCGAGGAGATCCGCGCCGACCTCGCCGAGGGCGCCGACATGGTGATGGTGAAGCCGGCACTCGCCTACCTCGACGTGATCGCGCGGGCGCGAGCGGAGGTCGACGTGCCGTTGGCGGCGTACCACGTGTCGGGGGAGTACTCCATGGTGATGGCCGCCGCCGCCAACGGGTGGATCGACGGTGAAGCCGTCGCGCGCGAGCACCTCACCGCCATCAAGCGGGCAGGTGCCGACATCGTGCTCACGTACTTCGCCCGTTCGGTCGCCGAGTCGCTGTCGCGCTCTTGACAACGAACGACGAGCTGTTCGCGCGCGCACAGCGCGTCATCCCCGGCGGCGTCAACTCCCCGGTGCGCGCCTTCAACGCGGTGGGTGGCACGCCGTACTTCGTGGCGCGCGCGGAAGGGGCGTACGTGTGGGACGTCGAGGGCCGTCGGTACGCCGACCTCGTGCAGTCGTACGGCGCCATCATCGCCGGGCACGCGCACCCCCGGATCGTCGAAGCGGTGCAGCGGGCGGCTGCCGACGGCACCAGCTACGGCGCGCCGACCGCGCGTGAGGTCGAACTGGCAGAGGCGATCGTCGCGCGCGTCCCGAGTTGCGAGCTGGTGCGCCTCGTGTCGAGCGGCACCGAGGCGACGATGTCGGCCATCCGTGTCGCGCGCGGCTTCACCGGCCGCGACACGGTCGTGAAGTTCGCCGGCAACTACCACGGGCACGGCGATCTGCTGCTCGCCGAAGGCGGGAGTGGCATCGCCGCGCTGGGGTTGCCGGGCAGCGACGGCGTCACCGAGGGCGCGGTGCGCGACACGCTCGTCGCGCCCTACAACGTCGTGCCCCGACTCGACGACACGGTGGCGTGCGTCATCGTCGAGCCCGTCGCCGCCAACATGGGTCTGGTGCCGCCCGCCGACGGCTTCCTCGCCGGTCTGCGCGACGAGTGCGACCGCGTCGGCGCGCTGCTCGTGTTCGACGAGGTCATCACCGGGTTCCGTGTCGCGCGGGGCGGCGCGCAGGCGCGCTTCGGTGTCACGCCCGACCTCACGACGTTCGGCAAGGTCATCGGCGGCGGCCTCCCGATCGGCGCATACGGTGGGCGCCGCGAGGTGATGTCGTGCGTCGCGCCGCTCGGACGCGTCTACCAGGCGGGCACGTTGTCGGGGAACCCCGTGGCGACGGCGGCGGGCCTGGCGGCGCTGTCGCTGCTCGACGACCACGCCTACCGGACGCTCGAGGACACGGCCCGCCGTCTGGGCGACGGTCTCGCCGATGCCTTCGCGACCGCGGGGGTCAGGGCGCAGGTCCCGGTCGTGGGCACGCTCGTCGGTCTGTTCTTCGGCGCCGACGTGCCCAGGGACTACGACGAGGCGAGGACGACCGACACGAGCGGCTACGCGCGGTTCTTCCACGCGTTGCTCGACGAGGGCGTCGCGATCGCGCCGGGCGCGTACGAGGTGCTCTTCCCCGGTCTCGCCCACGACGGCACGGTCGTGGAGGAGATCGTGCGCGCGGCGGCACGCGCCGCTGCCACGATGGGGTCACTGCGAGGCAGCGGAACGACGGAGGCACGAGGATGAACGGGATCGACATCGACGGGAACGGGCACAGCGACGCGCTCGTCCTGTTCGGGATCACCGGTGATCTCGCCAAGAAGAAGCTCTTTCCGGCCGTGTACCACATGGTCAAGGAGGGCACGCTCGGGCCGGACGTGCCCGTGGTCGGCGTGTCGTCGTCGGAGTGGAACGACGAGCAGCTGCGCGAACGGGCGCACGAGTCGATCGTCGCGTCGCTCGGCGACGACGATCCCTTCGACGCCGACGTGTTCAACTCGCTCGTGAAGCGCTTGACCTACGTCGCCGGCGACTACCGCGATCCCGCGACGTTCGACAACCTCGGCCTCAAGCTGCAGGCGCGCGAGCACCCGCTGTTCTACCTGGCCATCCCCCCGTCGTTGTTCGAGGACGTGGTGCAGGGCCTCACGCGCGTCGGTCTCAACAAGGGCGCGCGCGTGGTCGTCGAGAAGCCGTTCGGGCGTGACCTGCGCTCCGCGCAGGAGCTCAACCAGGTCCTGCACGCGTCGTTCCCCGAGGCGTCGGTGTTCCGCATCGACCACTTCCTCGGCAAGGAGCCGGTCGAGAACCTCCTCGTGTTCCGCTTCGCCAACTCGATGCTCGAGCCGATCTGGAACCGCAACTTCGTGAGCGAAGTGCAGATCACGATGTCGGAGGCCTTCGACGTGCAGGGGCGTGGCAAGTTCTACGACTCCGTCGGCGCCATGCGCGACGTCGTGCAGAACCACCTCCTCGAGATCGTCGCGTTGCTGGCGATGGAGCCGCCGTCGAACTCGTCCGCGGCCGCGCTGCACGACGAGAAGGTGAAGGTGTTCCGGCAGATCGAGGAGCTCCGCCCGGAGAGCGTGTCGCGCGGCCAGTACCGCGGCTACACGGACGAGGAGGGCGTGCAGCCGGGCTCCGACACCGAGACGTTCGTCGCCTGCCGCTTCGAGATCGAGTCGTGGCGGTGGGCGGGCGTGCCGTGGCTGATCCGCGCCGGGAAGGCGTTGCCGGTCACCGCCACCGAGGCCGTCGTCGAGTTCAAGACGCCACCTCGGTTGCTGTTCTCGAACGCCGGGAGCCGTGTGCCGGAGCCGAACTACATCCGCTTCCGGCTCGGCGCGGACGACGGCATCATGCTCCACCTCCAGGCGAAGTCCCCCGGCGACGAGCTCGCCACGCGGCCGGTGAACCTCGAGGTGCAGTACGACAAGGTGTTCGGTCGTCGCGCCGAGGCGTACCAGCGGCTGCTCGAGGATGCGATGGAGGGTGATCCCCGCCGCTTCGGTCGCGCCGACGCGCTCGAGGAGCAGTGGCGCATCGTCGATCCGGTCGTGGCCAGCCCGCCGCCGGTGAGCCTCTACTACCGGGGCACGTGGGGACCGTCGGAGGCCGATCGCCTTGCCGCCGACGTGGGTGGCTGGCGCGAACCCCTCGCCCCCGGCGAACATCCCACGTCGTGACGCCGGCCGCCGCGCTGTTCTCCGTCATCCCCTACAAGACGTTCCCGACCATCTCGCTCGGGCCGCTCGAGCTGCGCACGTTCGGGCTCATGGTCGGGCTCGGTGTGCTCGTCGGTGCGTGGCTGGCAGCGCGGCACATCGAGCAGCACACGAACATCTCGCGCGACGACACGTACCGCCTGGCGACGCGCCTCGTCATCGCCGGCGTGGTCGGCGCCCGCATCACGTGGGACATCACCCACACCGACCAGATCCACTCCGCGCTCGACCTCATCGCGGTGTGGAAGGGCGGCCTGCAATTCTCCGGCGGGTTCATCGCCGCCGTCCTCGTCGGCATGCCGACGTTCCGCAAGTGGACGCGCGCCGTGCGCTGGCGCAACCTCGACGGGTACGCGTACGGGTTGACGCTCGGCCTCGCGTTCGGCCGCGTCGGGTGCACCTCGGTGGGTGAGCACTTCGGACGGCACAGCACGTGGTTGCTCGCCGTGCAGTACAAGGGCGGCTCGGTGCGCGAGGGCAACCTCGGTCCGAACCCGCTGCGCATCGGTTCGGAGTTCCACAACACCGCCATCTACGAGTTGCTGTTCCTGCTCGTCCTCTTCGCCGCCTTGACGGTGCTCGTCCGGCGCCGGCCCGCGCCCGGCACGCTCATCGGCGTGTTCTGCGTGTACTACGGCGTGGCACGTGGACTGTGCGACTTCCTGCGCGTCAACGACAAGACCGTGCTCGGACTCACCGGCGCGCAGTGGATGTGCATCGCGCTGATCCCCACCGGGATCTGGATCCTCACGCGCGTCCGCCGCGCCACCGCGGACGCCGTCGACGCGCCGGCCGACGAGCCGGAACCGGCGACTGGTGTGCAGTGACCGTCGAATTCGAGCGTAACTGCACGACGGACCGTCAGGCGGCGCCGGGTTCCGGGACGACGCGGACGATCGCCGCTGCCGCCCGGTAGGCCGCTTCCGCGGGACCGACCTCGTCGTCGCGCAGCAGGTTGGCCATGATGCGCAGCACCCACTCCATGAGCGTGCGTGACTGCATGCCGACGCGGGTCAGCTGCGTCAGCACGGGCGGGTTGCCGATGACCTTGGCGAACAGCCGCGCCACCTTGAAGTAGAGGCCGTACTCCTCTTCGAGCAGGCGGGGGTAGCGCGACAGTGCGAGTCCGCTGCCGGTGGCGAGCGCCTCGCTCACGAGGTCGGCGGCCATGCGCCCGGTCTCGTAGGCGTAGTCGATGCCCTCGCCGTTGAACGGGTTGATGGTGCCGGCGGCGTCGCCCACGACGATCCACGTCGGACCGACGACCGGTGTCACCGAGCCGCCCATGGGGAGGCGGCCGCCCGTGGGCGGACCGGTCGATCCCTCCGGCGTGATGCCCCAGTACGCGGGCGCGGTCGCCGCGAACTCGTTCATCAGGTGCGACGTGTTGACGGACTTCCAGTCGCGAAAGGTCGACAGCAGCCCGATGCCGACGTTGATGGTGCCGTCGCCGACGGGGAAGATCCACCCGTAGCCGGGCAGGGAGTTGCCGTTGCGGTCGCGCACGTCCAGCGCGGACTCGATCCACGGCTCCGCGTGCAGCGGGCTCTCGTAGTACCCGCGGATCGCCATGCCCTGGGGGAAGGCGCGGTTGCGCGACGTGCCGAGCGCGCGACCGAAGCGGGAGTTGGCGCCGTCGGCGACGACGACGTACCGCGCGCGCACCTCCTCGGTCGCGCCCGTTGGCTTGTGCTTCACGACCGCGCCGCGCACGAGCCCGCCGTCGAGGACCGGCGCGATCGCCTCGCACCCGTCACGCAACGTCGCGCCTTGCGCCACGGCGTGCTCGGCCACCAGCAGGTCGAGGTCGCGGCGGCGTACCACGTAGCCGTACGGCGGGAACACGGGGTGCTCCGGCCACCGCAGCTCGAGCGTGATGTCGTGGGCGACGGCGCGCAGGCCGTCGTAGCGGTGGAACCGTTGCAGCGCGTCGCCGAGACCCATGTCCTCGAGTTGGTGGACGGCGCGCGGCGTGAGCCCGTCACCGCAGGTCTTCTCGCGGGGGAACGTCTTGCGCTCGAGGACGACGACGTCGTGACCTGCGCGCGCCAGCCAGTGCGCGGTCGCTGCTCCCGCCGGCCCGCCGCCGACGATCAGGACGTCGTGGACGTGCGTGGTCGTGTCAGCCGCCGACGGGTTTGCCGTCCTGGTCGAGCGGCGGCTTCGTGCCCTCGGTGATGGCGACGAGGTCCGGCTCGGCCGGGATGCCGGCGAGCACTTCGCGCTCGTACCGCACCACCTCGGCGATCTGCAGTGGCGTGAGCGTGCCGCCCGGGAGACCCTGCAACCACGTCGGCATCACGCCCGTGCCCTTCGGCTTGTTCTGGGCGCCGTAGGTGTCACCGGGCCACAGCGCGGACCCGAGCGAGACCCACCGGATCTGGTCGACGTAGTTCGGGAACGTCTGCGCCAGCGCGCCGTTCTTGTACGACGGACCCGAGCCGCCGCTGCCGTCGGCACCGTGGCACGCCGCGCACTGCTGGTAGATGGCGGCGCCCTGGGCGAGCGGGCCGGACGTCGCCTTCGGCGGTTCCTCGAGCGTGTTCGCGTAGATGAAGCCCCACAGCGGCAGCGCCAGCAGGGCGGGCATCACCCAGAACGGGATCTTCTTGCGTCGCTTGTAGGCGGCGACGTAGGGCGGGTCCGGCTTCGGGGGAGGCGGCGGCGCGGGCGCGGCGGGTGCCGCCGGTGTCGGCCGCGCGGTGCCCGGCTGGGTCTCGGCCGCCTTCTCGACGGCGCCACCGGTGGACGGCGCGGCGGTCGTGGCCGCGTCCGCCGGCGTCGCCAGCCCGGCCGCCTCGCGACGGGCGCGAGACCGGGCAAGGAGGTGTTCGGGGACTTCCGTCATGCGGGGACCCTGGAACCGGTCATCGGCACGGACCTTAGACGGGCGCGCCTGCTCCGATACAAGACGGCACAACGGTCCGCGACGAGCCGACTTCACCGACGAGCGAGCCCGTACGGGCGAGTGGTGCACACGGGCCCGGGGTCCGGCGCGGTCGGCG
>Ga0070741_10006243_pt1 | contig 25756 bp, 26 predicted proteins | sample Coa_R1_4_FD_66440 | JGI IMG/M metagenome (GOLD analysis project Ga0070741, IMG submission 66440) | Surface soil microbial communities from Centralia Pennsylvania, which are recovering from an underground coalmine fire - Coalmine... | ecosystem: Environmental > Terrestrial > Soil > Unclassified ... | reverse complement strand
CCAGCACCGACTCCCGCACCTTCGGGCCCGTGCCCCGCGCCTCGATCCTGGGGCGCGCCGTCTACCGCTACGCGCCGACATCCCGGGCCGGCTGGCTCCACTGAGCGGCGAGGTCGGCCAGCCGCACCGACACCAGCGAGTCGACCACCACGTCGGCCGCCGACAGGTCGAGGTCGCGGGTCAGGTCGTGGGGGACGGCCACGCACCAGAGCCCGGCCGCCTTGGCCGCGGCCACGCCGTTGGGCGAGTCCTCGAACGCCACCGCCTCGCCTGGCTCGACACCGAGCGCGGTCACGGCGGCCAGGTACAGGTCGGGCGCGGGCTTGGGCGCCAGGCCGGATGCGCTGTCCCGGCAGTGCAAGCCGGCGCCGGCGAACGTGTCGACCAGGCCGATGCGGCCGAGGTGGCGCTCCACCCACCACTGCGGCGAACTCGACGCGATGGCAACCGACCAACCCAGCGCCTCGGCCTCGGCCAACCGGTCCTCCACGCCGGGCAGCACCCCGGCGACCGACACCAGCGCGTTGTTGCGCGCCGACCGGTCCCGCAGCACCACGTCCCGGTCGACCGGCGCCCCGACCAGCTCCTCCAACCGCCCCAACGGATCGAACCCGCCGACCGTCCCGATGCACGCCACCCACTCGGCCAGCGCCAGCTCCACACCGTGGTCGCGGTAGACGCCCTGCCACGACTCGAACTCGCACGCTTCGGTGTCGACCACCAGGCCGTCGAAGTCGAAGACGACAGCTCGCAACATAGGCTTCACCGTATGGCCCACCCGCTGTTCACCGATGAGCACGAGGAGCTGCGCCGGGCGATCCGCACCTTCGTGGAGAAGGAACTGGCCCCCAAGGCCGACGAGTGGGAAGCGGCGGGTGACTTCCCCGATTGGGTCTTCCAGCGCATGGGCGAGCTGGGGTTCCTCGGCCTCCACTTCGACCCGGCCGACGGCGGTCAGGGCGGCGACTACCTCACCATGATCGTGCTCTCCGAGGAGATGGCCCGCTGCGGTTCCGGCGGCGTCTCCATGGCCGTGTCCGTGCAGTGCGAGTACGTCACACCACCCATCGCCAAGTTCGGTACCGAGGAGCAGAAGGAGCGCTACCTCCGCCCCGCCATCAGGGGCGAGAGGATCGGCGCCCTCGGCATCACGGAGCCCGATGCCGGGTCCGACGTGGCCGGCATCCGCACGTCGGCCGTCCGCGATGGCGACGAGTACCTCGTCAACGGGCGCAAGACGTACATCACCAACGGCGTGCGGGCCGATTTCCTGCTGCTCGTGGCCAAGACCGACCCCACGCAGCGCCACACCGGCATGTCCCTCTTCCTCGTGGACACGGACACGCCCGGCTTCCACGTCGAGAAGCGGTTGGCCAAGGTGGGCATGCACACGTCGGACACGGCCGAGCTGCGCTTCGAGGACATGCGCGTCCCCGCCGCCAACCTGCTGGGCGACGAGGGCAAGGGCTTCCACAACATCATGTGGGAACTGCAGGGCGAGCGGCTGTCGGCGGCCGCAGGCGCGTGCGCGGGGGCGCAGGTGTGCATCGACAAGACCATCGAGTGGGTCCGCCAGCGCCAGGCCTTCGGCCAGCGGCTGGCCGACTTCCAGGCCGTGCGCCACAAGCTGGCGGAGTGCCAGATGCTCGTCGACGCGGCCCGGGCCCTCACCTACGAGACGGCGTGGCGGGTGCAGCTGGGCGAGTACCCGGTCAAGGAGATCACCGAGGCCAAGCTGCTCGCCACCCGCACCCACTTCCAGGTGGCGGACGCGTGCCTCCAGCTGCACGGCGGGCTCGGCTACATGATGGAGCACTGGGTGCAGCGGTCGTGGCGGGACAGCCGCCTGGCCCGCATCGGCGCCGGCGCCGACGAGGTGATGCTCGACTACATCGCCAAGGGCATGCCCATCTGATGTGGTTTCGTCCGGCAACCGGAGGTTGCCGGACGAGTGGATGGTGCGGCCCACGGCCCCCCGACCCCCGCAGTTGTGCTGGCTGCCCCGGGTGTGGCCCGGCCCCCTCGCCGCGCCGAATCGATGCAACCCCTGGCGGAATCGGGGGTTTCCGGCGGTACGATGCTGGGAAATGGCCATCGCCCGCATCGAGACGATCCTCTCGCCCAGCTATGTCGAAGACCTCGACGCCCTCGCCATGGCCGAGGTGCGCCAGCGCCGGGACGAGAGCCAGGAAGCAGCCGACATCCTGTCGTACCTGCGCCGGCTGGTGCAGGGCCGGCTCGACATCGTCCACGCCGACCTGGAACGCCGGGCCGGCGGCCAGCCCAGCGACCTGGCCTCGCTCGTCGAGCGCCTGGAGAAGGGCGAGATCATCGCCGAGCACACCCGCACGGGTGGGGTCGGCCGCCTGCCCACGTCCTTCGGTCCCGTGGAGACCGACGGGTGGATCAGCCAGGAGCTCGACGACATCATCGACGCGCGCCGCTTGTCGACCCTTCCCGAGCTCGACGACGCCGGGGTGCGGGCCATCGCCGACCAGCTGAGCGAGTTGGAGCGCAAGGTCTCTGCCCAGCGGGCCACGCTGCACGAGATCACCAACCGCCTGCAGGAGGAGATCGTCCGGCGCTACAAGTCGGGCGAGGCCACCGTCGACAGCTTGCTGTCATGACCGATCGGGACCAGCTGGTCCTCATCGTGGACGACGACGAGATGGTGCGCCGGTTGGTCCGTACCGTCCTCGAGGCCGACGACTACTTGGTCGTCGACGCCCGGGACGGGGAGGAGGCCTTGCGCCTCCTGGCGTCCACCAAGCCCAAGGTCGTCGTGCTCGACGTCATGATGCCGGGGCTCGACGGCGTGGAGGTCTGCCGGCGCCTCGACCACAGCGACGTCAAGGTCGTCATGCTCACGGCTCGGGACGACCCCCAACTGGAGCAGGCGTGCAAGGAGGCGGGCGCCGACGCGTTCCTCACCAAGCCGTTCTCGTCCATCCGCCTGCTGGACGTGATCGAGGAACTGGTCCCGTGAGCATCGGCGGCCCGGAGCCTGCGGAGCTGGTGCCATGAGCATCTCTTGGGGGGAAGCCGGCGACCTGCCCATGCTCTCGGCCGCCGATCTGGAGGAGCAGCTCCACGTCTTCGCCAAGGACGCGGTGGCCGCCTACAAGCGAGAGCGGGCCCGGGCCCGGGAGCTGGGCGAGGCCCTGGCGGACCTCCAGACCGCTTACCTCGAGACCATCAGGTCGATGGCCTTCGTGGTCGAGGCCAAGGACGCGTACACGGGCCAGCACCTGGAGCGCTGCCGGGTCTACGGCGTGGCCCTCCTGCAGGAGCTGGGCATCGAGGACGACTACCCCGACGCCCAGTACGGCTTCCTCCTCCACGACGCCGGCAAGGTGGGCGTGCCCGAGCGCATCCTGGGCAAGCCCGGCCCGCTCACGGCGGCCGAGTGGCGGGTCATGCGCACCCATCCGCTGATCGGGTACCAGATGCTCGCTTCCATCCCCTTCATGCAGAACGCGGCGGAGATCGTGCGCTCCCACCACGAGATGTTCGACGGGAGCGGGTATCCGGAGGGGCTGAAGGGGGACGAGATCCCGCTGCCCGCCCGGGTGTTCTCCGTGGTCGATGCCTTCGACGCCATGACCACCGACCGCCCCTACCGGGCCGCCCTCTCCATCGAGCAGGCGGCCGAGGAGCTGGCCCGCATGGCCGGCACCCAGTTCGACCCGGATGTGGTGGCCGCCTTCCTCCCGTTGTGTAAACGTTTGCGCCCCGCTCCCGTATAACCCGGGCTCGCTGGTTTTCACCGACAGCTAGCAGCGGCGTACGGTGGTTCCCATGACGCAGATCCCCGACCGCTGGCACGACCTCGGGGAGTTCATCCGGGAGCAGCGGGGATCGGCCAGGCTGTCGCTCCGCAAGCTCTCCGAGTTGGCCGGCATCTCCAATCCCTACCTGAGCCAGATCGAGCGCGGCCTGCGCAAGCCGTCCGCCGAGATCCTCCAGCAGATCGCCAAGGCCCTTCGCATCTCGGCCGAGACCCTCTACGTGCGGGCCGGGATCCTGGAGGAGCGGGACGACGACGACGACCTCGAAGGCAACATCCTGCGGGACCGGTGGCTCACCGAGGACCAGAAGCAGACCGTCATCCAGGTCTACCGGGCCTTCCGGCACGAGAATGAGGACAAGCCGGTCTCACCCCCCGCCTCGGACGAAGAAGCCCCCGAGGAAGAGCCAGCAGGGGAAGAACAGACAGCTGGGTAGGGTTGGACGAGCCTGATGCAGCGCCTCGCCGTCCTTTCCATGCACACCTCGCCCCTGGCCCAGCCCGGCCTGGGCGACGGTGGTGGGATGAACGTGTACGTGCGCGAGCTGTCGGCCGCCCTGGCCCGAGCCGGCGTCGAGTGCGACGTGTACACCAGGGCCTGGTCACCCTCGCTCCGTCCCACCGTGCACGTCGAGCCCGGCCTCCGGGTCCACCACGTGGCCGCCGGGCCGTTGGAAGCGGTGGACAAGGCGGACCTCCCCGCTCTGGTCGATGCGTTCGCCGACGGCGTCCTCACCCATCTGGCCGGCGACGACGCCGGTCGCGGCCGACCCCAGGCCATCCACGCCAACTACTGGTTGTCGGGTGTCGCCGGCCACCGGCTCAAGCACGAGCTGGACCTGCCGCTGGTTTCGACGTTCCACACCCTGGCCCGAGTCAAGGCCGAAGCGGCCGGGGACGAGTCCCACCAGCGGGAGCAAGCCGAATCCACGGTGATGGGCTGTTCCGACGCGGTGCTGGCCTCCTGTTCGGTCGAGGCCCACCAGATCGCCGAGCTGTACGGGCTGGACCGCACTCGCATCGAGATCGTGGCGCCCGGCGTGGAGCGGGCCTTCTTCGCCCCCGGCTACCGGCCCCAGGCCCGCAGGGCCCTCGGCCTCCCGGCCGACCGGCCCATGCTCCTCTTCGTGGGCCGCATCCAGCCCCTGAAGGGGCTCGACGTGGCCGTGCGCACCCTGGATGCCCTCTCCGACGAGTACCCCGGCGCCTTCCTCGTGGTGGTCGGTGGCCCCAGCGGCCCGCAGGGCCAGGCCGAGGAGGCCCGGGTGCGCGATCTGGTGCGCGCCGCCGGCCTCGATGACCGGGTGCGCTTCTGTTCGCCCCAGCCCCACGAGCTGCTGTCGACCTTCTACCGGGCGGCCGACGTCTGCCTCGTACCCAGCCGGTCGGAGTCCTTCGGCCTCGTCGCCCTCGAGGCGGCCGCGTGCGGTACCCCGGTGGTGGCCGCGGCCGTGGGCGGCCTGCGCACGCTGGTCGACCACGGGTACTCGGGCTTCCTGGTCGAGGGCCGCCAGCCCGAGACGTTCGCCGCCTACGCGGCCGAGCTGCTGGCCAACCCCATGCTGGCCGCCGAGATGTCGGCCAACGCGGCCGAGCGGGCGGGCCGTTACACATGGCGGCAGGCGGCGTCGTCGCTGCGCGACCTGTACGGCGAGCTCACCGAGCGGTCGTTGGTGGAGTGCCGGTAGAAATGTGCCGGTAGGAATGTGCCGGTAGGAATGTGCCGGTAGACCCGGCCAGCACAGAGGAGCTCGACCGCCTCGCCACCCTGATCGAGACCTGGGCCGAGCGGGAACGGGCCACCAACCCGGTGGTGGCGGCCGTGGACCGCGACCCCGAGGCCCGGCGCTGGTACGTGCGCCTGTTGGGCGAGGAGAAGCAGGTCACCACCGTCTGGCTCACCCTGCGGGAGCGCACCCTCCACTACGAGACGTACTTCATGCCCGCGCCCGAGGAGAACGTCGAAGCGCTGTGGGAGTACCTGTTGCGGCTCAACGCCCGGCTGTTCGCCATGCGCTTCGCCATCGGGGCCGAAGACGCCGTGTACCTGGTGGGACAGCTGCCCGTCACCGCGGTGGACGGCGACGAGCTCGACCGCATCATCGGGTCGGCCTACGCCTACTCCGAGCAGTGGTTCCGGCCCGCCATGCGCATCGGGTACGCGTCCAAGTTCACGGGCTGAGCGGGCTGGCGGTTGCGGCGGCAAGGGCGGTGACCAGCCCGTTTGCCCAGCCCCTGCCACCCCGGTACCGTGACCGCTCGCCGAGCCCGAGGTGCTGAGCGGGCCCCCTTCGTTCGGGGAAGTGCGAAGGGTCCGGGAGGTTCCTCGGGCTCCGGCAAGTCTTCTGGCAAAGCCTGTGATAGTTGCGGGCGCGGCGGACGAGTCAGTAGCGTCTGCGCCCAGCTGTAACGGTTCCCACAACGGGGCCTGCGTCAATCCTCATGCGAATGACCCCCAGACCCGCAGTTGCCGTGCTCGTTGCGTGCTTGGTGGTAGCACTGGCTGCTCCCGCCTCCGCCGACTCCGTGTCGGACTTGCGCGCCAAACGGGATGCGGCCCACACCAAGCGAGCGCAGCTCGCGGCCAAGCTCGACGCCATGAAGGCGACGGACGGCGACCTGCAGAACGCGGTCACCGTCCTCGACAAGCAGGTGGCGGCGCAGCAGGCCGCGGCCGACGCCGCCCGCCAGTCCGTGCAGGCCGCCGTCGATGCCGTGACCGCAGCCGACGCCAAGCTGGCCGACACCGAGCGCCGCATCGGCGACCTGAAAGCCGCCGTCGTCCACCGGGCGGTGAGCGAGTACGTGCAGCCCCACCAGGACGCCTTCGGCGGCCTGCTCACCACCACCGACCTGGGCGAGGCCAGCCGCCGGGAGGCGCTGCTGCGCCAGGCCAACGACCGGGCCCGGGACATCGTGGACCGCCTCCGCTCCGCCCGGATGGACCTCGCCGACCAGCAGAAGGCGCTGACCAAGGCCCGGGACCTGGCCGCCGAGCGCCGGAAGGCGGTGCTGTCCAAGCTCTCCGACCTGCAGAACGCCCAGGCCGACAAGGAGCGCCTGGCTGCGGCCTTCAAGGCCCGGCTGGCCGTGTACCAGCAGGAAGCCGACGCCGTGGCCCAGCAGGAGAGCGGGCTCGTCGCCCTCATCCAGTCCAAGGAGGCGGCCCTTCGGGCGTCTCGGGGCGGGAACGACACGGTCGACGGCCGCATCTCCGGCACCGGGCTGATCTGGCCCATGCGGGGGACCATCACATCGCCCTTCGGACCCCGCTGGGGCGGGTTCCACCCGGGCATCGACATCGCCACCGCCTACGGCACGCCCATCCACGCCGCGAAGGGCGGCACGGTCATCTTCGCCGGCTGGCAGAGCGGGTACGGCAACTACACGTGCATCGACCACGGCGGCGGGTTCAGCACGTGCTACGCCCACCAGTCGCAGATCGCGGTGTCCGACGGCCAGCAGGTCAGCCAGGGCCAGGTGATCGGGTACGAGGGCAACACCGGCTACTCGACCGGGCCGCACCTGCACTTCGAGACCCGGGTGAACGGCACGCCGCAGAACCCGATGAAGTACCTGCCGTAACTCCCCCCTCCCGCTCTCGTTGCGTTTTCTCCCGGTAGGCGAGCGTCAGCGCAACGAGAATGCGTGGGTGGGCAGCCGGTAACGTCGGGGCATGGCCGCACGGCTGGTGGTCCTGGGTGGCGGGAAGATGGGCGAGGCGCTGGTAGCCGGCCTCATCGAAGGGCACTGGGCCACGCCCGAGGAACTGGTCGTGGTGGAGAAGGTCGAGGCCCGTCGCAAGGAACTGGCCCGCGCCTACCCGGGCCTCTCGGTGGAAGCCGAACCCCCACCCGCCCAGGGCGTGGTCGTGGCCGTGAAGCCGGGCGACGTCGAGGCCGCCTGCCGGGCCGCCGCCGCAGCCGGCGTGGAGCGGGCCCTGTCCATCGCCGCCGGCGTCCCGCTGGCCAAGCTCGAAGCCTGGCTGGGTGGCGACGACGCTGCTGTCCCGGTGATACGGGCCATGCCCAACACCCCCGCTCTCGTGGGTGCGGGCGCGGCCGCCGTGGCCCCCGGCACCCACGCCACCGACGCCGACCTGGCCTGGGCCGAGGAGATCCTCTCGGCCGTGGGCGTGGTCGTGCGCCTGCCCGAGCACCTGCTCGACGCCGTCACCGGCCTGTCCGGGTCGGGGCCCGCCTACGTCTTCTTGGTGGCCGAGGCCCTCATCGAGGCGGGCGTGCTCGTGGGCCTGCCGCGAGACGTGAGCCGTACGCTGGCCATCCACACCCTGCTGGGGTCGAGCCGGCTCCTGGCCGAGTCGGGCGATTCGCCCGAAGCGCTCCGGGCCGCCGTCACCTCGCCGGGGGGCACCACGGCCGCCGGCCTGCGGGCCCTGGAGGACCGGGGTGTGCGGGCCGCCCTGCTGGCCGCCGTGGCCGCGGCCACCGAGCGATCCCGCCAACTCGGCCAGTAACGGACGCCTGCGGCAACTTCACTCTTCACTCAGGCGCCACGTTCGTTTACAGTCCCCTCAGGCGGAGAGGGGTGATTCCACTGTCACAACAACATGCGAAGGCCCGCTTCCTCACGGTGGCCGAGGTGGCCTCCCTGCTGCGGGTCTCGAACATGACGGTCTACCGGCTCATCAACGCGAACGAGCTGGCCGCCGTACGGGTGGGCAAGTCCTACCGGTTGCGGGAGGACGACGTCGACAAGTACCTGGCCAGCCGGTACACGGAAGCGGGCTGAGCGGTCGCGACCGCTGACTAGCGTCGGGGCATGCCCCGGCGCGACACCGTCAGCTTCCTGTCCGACTACGGACTAGCCGACGAGTTCGTCGGCGTCGTCAAGTCGGTTATCCGCCACCTCGCCCCCCACGCCTCCGTCATCGACATCACCCATGATGTCCCGCCCCACGACGTGCGGGCGGGCTCGCTGGCCCTGGCCCGGGCCGTCCAGTACCTCGCTCCCGGCGTGCTGCTGGCCGTCGTCGACCCCGGCGTGGGCACCGACCGCCGGGCCGTGGCCGTGGAAGCGACCGAGGTCGACCTGGTGCTGGTAGGGCCGGACAACGGCCTCCTGGCCGCGGCTGCCTCCCTCGTGGGCGGGGCCGCCCGGGCCGTCGCCCTCACCAACGACGAGTACCACCTCCCCGCTCCCGGCCCCACCTTCGCCGGGCGGGACGTCTTCGCTCCGGTGACCGCCCACCTGGCCAACGGCGTCGACCTCCTGGAGCTGGGCGAGGCCATCGACCCGCTGGGCCTGCGCCCGGGCATGCTGCCCCTCACCCGGGAGGAGGACGGCAAGCTGATGGCCGAGGTCCTGTGGGTGGACCGGTTCGGCAACGTGCAGCTGAACGTCGACCCCGACGAGGTGGCCGGCTACGGCGATCCCGTGCGTCTCAGCTGGCGAGACCAGTCCCGCGTGGCCCGCCGAGCCGTCACCTACGGCGACCTCAAGCCCGGCGAGGTGGGCCTGATCGTGGACTCCTACGGCCTCCTGTCGGTGGCCCTGGAGCAACGATCGGCGGCCGACGAGCTGCGGTTGCGCCCGGGCGACGCCGTGGCCCTCGACGCTCCGGACGTGTGACGGCGGCCGCTTGTTCAACGGCGTCCTAGGCTGCGGCCATGCGCCCGGGCACGACGATCGCCATCGCCGTTCTCCTCATCGCCATCCTGGGCGCGGCCCTGATCCAGTTCCTGATCCTCGGCCGCGGGTAGGGGCTGGCTACAGGCCGGGGGCCTGACCGCGCAGCTGCTCCAACGAGAGAGCGACGCGGGCCGGCATCACGGGGGCGGGTGCCGGAGCGGGTGTCACCACGGGATCGGGAGGCGCAACGGGCGCGGCCGGAGCAGCAGGCGGTACCGCCGCAGGTGTCGCGACCGCCGGGGCCGCGGCAGGAGCGGGCGCAGCGGCGCCACCGTCCGACGCCAGCCGTTCGAACTGGTGGGCCGTGTACACCGTGCCCTTGGACGTCACCACCACACCCACACCCACGCGGGTGAAGGCGGGGTCGACCAGGTTCTCGTAGTGGTGGGGGCTGTTCACGAAGGCCTGGAAGAGCGACGGCACGTCCGGGCCCACGCCCACGTTCTCGCCGAGCTTGACCCAGTTCGCCCGCACTTCGTTGGCGAAGTTCGGGTTGTGGGAGATCGTGCCCGCTTGGGCCATCTTGGCCGACCAGTTGCGGGCGATGCCGGTGAGCTCGGCGTCGACCTGCAGGGCTCCGAGCCCCTTCGACGCCCGGAGAGCGTTGATGCGGCTCACGAAGTCGTTCTCCATGGCGGCCGGGCTGGCCGTGGCCGCGCCCGCGCGTGCGCCCGGGGCCAGAGGCAAGAGGACCCCGGCCAGGGTGAGAATGGCGGCGAGCAGGGTGCGGCGCATGTGTACGAGTGGTCGTCCCGGCGGAAGGCCGCCTTGACCAAAGAATTCGTAAGGAGGCGGGGTGGGACCTGCCCGTGCTGGAATGCGGGCGATGAATCTGGCCGCGGTCATCGACGCCCACCCGGACGACCACATCGCCCTGATCAGCGGCGACCGGGCCATCACCTACGGCGACCTCCGTCGCCACGTGGCGGGCGCTCGAGGTGCCCTTGCCGCGGCCGGCGTCGAGCCCGGTGACCGGGTGGCCCTCGTGGCCGACAACGAGCCCACCTTCGTCGTCGCTTACCTGGCCATCCTGGGCCTGGGCGCGGTGGCCGTCCCCCTCAACCCCACCAGCCCCGAGCCCGAGTTGGCCCGGGAGCTGGCGGTCGTCGACGCCCGAGTGGCCGTGGTGGCCGACGACCGGGACCTCCCGGGCGTGACCATCCTCCGGCGCGACGCACTGGCGGGCGACCCCGACGCCGCTCCGGTCGTCGACCGGGCCGCCACCGACCTGGCCGTCCTCGTGTTCACGGCCGGGACGGCGGGCTCGCCCAAGGCGGCCAAGCTCACCCACGGCAACCTGCTGGCCAACCTCGACCAGGTGCGGGCCCATCCGGGCCGGGACGTCTACGCCCACGACGTGGGCCTGGGCGTCCTGCCCCTGTTCCACATCTTCGGGCTCAACGTGGTGCTGGGCCTGCTGCTCCAGGCGGGCGGGACGGTGGTGCTGGAGCGGCGGTTCGATCCGGCCGAGTCCATCGCCCTCATCGCCCGCCACGGCGTCACCCTGGTGGCCGGCGCACCGCCCATGTACCGCGCCTGGGCCGAGGTGCCCGCCGGCGCCGCCAACGCCGACGCCTTCAGCGGCGTGCGCCTGGCCACGTCGGGGGCCGCACCCCTGGGCGAGGACGTGGCCGCCGCCTTCACCGGTCGCTACGGCCTGTTCATCCACCAGGGCTACGGGCTGACCGAGGCGGCGCCCGTCGTCACCTCGTCGCTGCTCGACCAGCCCCCCCGCCCGGGCTCCATCGGCGTGCCCCTGCCCGGAGTCGACGTCCGCCTGGTGGACGACGAGGGCGAGGACGCCTTGGTGGGCGATCCCGGCGAGATCCGGGTGCACGGTCCCAACGTGTTCGGCGGGTACTGGGAGGACGACGCGGCCACAGCCGCCGCTCTCACGTCCGACGGCTGGCTGCGCACCGGCGACATTGCCGTGGCCGACGACAGCGGGCACCTCTACCTGGTCGACCGGGCCAAGGACCTCATCATCGTGAGCGGGTTCAACGTGTACCCGGCCGAAGTGGAGGAGGTGCTGCTGGAGCACCCGGGCATCGCCGAGGTGGCGGTGGTCGGTGTCCCCGCGGCGGCCACGGGCGAGGCAGTGAAGGCGTTCGTGGTCAGGGCGCCGGGCGCGGGCGTCTCCGAGGCCGACGTCACCGAGTTCGCGGCCGGCCGGCTGGCCCGCTACAAGGCGCCCTCCGAGGTCAGTTTTGTTGACGAACTGCCGCGAGCCGTGGCCGGGAAGGTGCTTCGCCGGCAGCTTCGACCGGCATAGCCGCGGTCGCCGGCGGCGCCGGCCCGCTCGACGCCACCAGGAACCCGGCGAAGATCACCGTGATGCCGACGGCCAGGGTGACCATGAAGGCGGTCATGGCGTCGGCCAGCCCGTTGAGCAGCCCGCTGGCGCTGAGAATGGCGGTGCCCAGGGCGATGAGGACGTTGGCCGCCACCATCCGTCCCCGCCGGTAGCGCACGGCGCTCCAGGCCGCGCCCCCGAACACCACCAGGGCGCCCCCGCCGGAGGCCACCGCGGCCAGGACGCGGGGCAGTGGCCCGAACACCTCGGCCGCCCGGGGCACGAGCACGTGCGGGGCCAGCGGGCGGGTGAAGGGTTCGACGGCCAGCACGCCCGCCGAGAAGGCCACGAACAGCGCGATGACGGCGGCGGCCCGGTCGCCCACCCGCTTGCCGCCCAGCAGGTAGAGCGTGCCCAGGGCCAGGAACGGCACGTTGGCGATGGCCCCGAAGAAGAAGTAGAGGCGGAAGGTGGCGCTGCTCCAGCCGACGGCGTTGCCCAGGCCCAGGAGGATGGCAGCCAGGGAGAACATGGCCAGGGCGATGCTCCAGGCCAGTTCGTGGGGCCGGCGGCGCGCCAGCCAGCGCTCGTAGGTCGACAGGGCGAAGGCCAGGGCGACCAGCGACGCGGTCGCGGCCAACGCGTGGTGGAACACGGCGCCCGAGGCTAGGGCGCGCGTGCAGTCGTGCGTCAGCAGGTGAAGCAGTTCTGCACGCGCCGGGGAGAAGCCGCCGCGCTCGTGCGTTTGTGAAATGGCAACACCCGGCCGCTACCCTCTTCTCATGGCCGACAGCCGGAAGATCCCCGAGGCCACGGTGGCCCGCCTTCCCGTCTACCTGCGGGCCCTCCTCGAGCTGGCCGAGCAGCAGGAGGCCACCGTGTCCTCCGAGCGCCTGGCCGAGCGGGCGGGCGTGAACGCCGCCAAGGTCAGGAAGGACCTGTCCTACCTGGGCTCGTACGGCACCCGCGGGGTCGGGTACGACGTCGAGTACCTGCTGTACCAGATCAGCCGGGAGCTGGGCCTCACGCAGGACTGGCCCGTCGTCATCGCCGGGATCGGCAATCTGGGTCTCGCCCTGGCCAACTACCGGGGGTTCCTGGCGCGCGGCTTCCGGGTGGTCGGCCTGGTCGACGCCGATCCGGCCAAGGTGGGGGAGCCGGTCGGTGACCTGCGGGTTCGCCACATCGACGACCTGCCCGCCATGGCCGCGGCCGAGCGCATCGCCATCGGGATCGTGGCCACGCCCGCGGGGGCCGCCCAGGAGGTGGCCAACCGCCTGGTGGCGGCCGGGGTCACGTCCATCCTCAACTTCGCCCCGGCCGTGATCACCGTGCCCGAGGGGATCAACCTGCGCAAGGTCGACCTGTCCATCGAGTTGCAGATCCTGTCCTTCTACCAGCAGCGCCTCACGGCGGTGGGCGGCCTGCCCGACGAAGCGCAGGCGGCGCTGGCCTGATGCCGGTCGAGGTCCCCCAGTACCCGGTGAACCTGGTGCTGGCCGGGCGCCGCTGCCTGGTGGTCGGGGGCGGCCACATCGCCGCCCGCAAGGCCCAGGGCCTGCTGGCCTGCGGGGCCGAGGTCCACGTCGTGGCCCCCCGGGTGGGTGAGGAGATGCGGCAACTCCCCGTGAGCATCGAGGAACGCCGGTACCAGGAGGGCGACGTCGCCGGCTACCGCCTGGCCGTGACCGCCACCGATGATCCCGCCGTCAACGCCGCCGTCTACCGGGATGGCGAAGCCCACGGCGTGTGGGTCAACTCGGCGGACGACCCGGGCGCTTCGTCCTTTACGCTCCCCTCGGTCGTGCGCCGGGGGCCCATCATGGTGGCCGTGTCCACCGGCGGCCACAGCCCGGCCCTGGCCACCTGGCTCAAGCGCCAGGTCGACAGCCAGCTGGGCCCCGAGTACGAGGTGCTGGTCGGCCTCCTCTCATCGGAGCGGGAAGCGCTGAAGGCAGCCGGGCGTTCCACCGAGGGTCTGGACTGGCAAATGGCGCTGGACTCGGACATGCTCACATTGATCAGGGCCGGCAAGGTCCAGGAAGCAAGGGAGCGCCTCCAGGCGTGTCTGTCGTCGTCGTAGGGCTGAACCATCGCACTGTCCCCCTGGGGACGCTGGAGCGCATGACGGTGAACGACGCCCGTCTGCCCAAGGCCCTCGACGACCTGTGCGCGCGGGACAACGTGAGCGAGGCCGCCATCCTCTCCACCTGCATGCGCACGGAGATCTACGTGGTGGCCGAGAAGTTCCACGCCGCCCTCTCCGAGGTGCGGGACTTCCTGGCCGAGCTGTCCTTCACCGCCCCTGAGGACTTCTCCGACCACCTGTACTCGTTCTACGAGGACGGGGCCGTGCGCCACCTCTTCCGGGTGTCGTCGGGGCTGGACTCGGCCGTGGTGGGGGAGAGCGAGATCCTCGGCCAGGTGAAGGACGCGTGGGAGAGCGCCCGGTCGCTCAACGCCTGCGGTCCCGTGCTGGGCGGGCTGTTCCGCCACGCCGTCGAGGTGGGCAAGCGGGTGCGGTCGGAGACCGCCATAGGCCGGGGCACCGCCTCGGTGTCACAAGCGGCCGTGGCCATGGCCGCCGAGCGCCTGGGCACGCTCGAGGCCAAGCGCCTGCTCGTGCTGGGCGCGGGCGACATGGGCGAGGGCATGGCCGTGGCCCTGGCCGGGTCGCCGGGCGTGGGCGAGGTGCTGGTGGCCAACCGCACCCCGGAACGGGCCGCCGCCCTGGCCGGGCGCATCGGGGGCCGGGCCGTGCCCTTGGGCGACCTGTCCGCCGCCCTGGCCGACGTCGACGTGCTGCTCACGTCCACCGGCTCCACGTCCACCTTGCTGGAGGCGTCCGAGCTGGAGGCCCGCCCCGACGACCGGCCGCTGCTGATCGTCGACGTGGCCGTCCCCCGCGACGTCGACCCCGCGGTGGGCGACCTGCCCGGCGTCACCCTGCTGGACATGGACGACCTGCGGGTCTTCGCCGAGCAGGGCCTGGCCGGCCGGCGCAACGAGATCGCCCGGGTCAACCAGATCATCGACGCCGAGTGCGAGCGCTACGCCGGCGCTTCGCTGGCCCGGGAGGTGGCGCCCCTGGTGGTGTCGCTGCGGGAGTCGGCCGAGTCGGTGCGCCAGGGTGAGTTGGAGCGGTTCCGGGCCCGGCTCGACTACGACGCCCTGGACGAGCGCCAGCGGGAGGCGGTCGAGGCCCTCACCCGCGGCATCGTCCAGAAGCTGCTGCACGAGCCCACCGTGCGCCTCAAGGAGGCGGCCGGGTCCCCCAAGGGCGAGCGGCTGGCCGAGGCGCTGCGGGCCCTGTTCGACCTGTAGTGCCCAGATCGTTGTGACCAGATCGTCGTGACCAGCTTGCGGGCCGCCACCCGCGGCAGCGCGCTGGCCCGGTGGCAGACCGACCACGTGCTGTCCCTGCTGGGCGGCGGCCAGGCCGTGGTGGTCGAGACCATGGGCGACCGCAACCGGGACGTCCCCATCCACGAGATCGGGGGCCGGGGCGTGTTCGTGAAGGAGGTGCAGGCCGCCGTGCTCGACGGACGGGCTGACATCGCCGTGCACTCGGCCAAGGATCTCCCCTCCCAACCCACCGACGGTCTGGTGATCGGCGCCTTCCCCGAACGGGCCGATCCCCGGGACGCGCTGGTGGGCTCGACGTTGGCGGCGCTGGCGCCCGGCGCCGTGGTGGCCACCGGGTCGGTGCGGCGCAAGGCCCAACTGGCCGCCCTGCGTCCCGACCTCACCTTCGCCGAGTTGCGCGGCAACATCGACACCCGCCTGGGCAAGGCGGCGGGCTTCGACGCCATCGTGGTGGCCGTGGCCGCCCTGTCCCGCCTGGGCCACGCCGACCGGGTGGACGAGATCCTCGATCCCTGGACCATGCTCCCCCAAGTGGGGCAGGGGGCGCTGGCCGTGGAGTGCCGGGCCGAGGATGCGAAGACGCTCGCGGCCTTGGCCGCCATCGACCACGTCACCACCCGCCAGGCCGTCACCGCCGAGCGAGCCTTCCTGGCCCGGCTGGGCGGCGGGTGCGACCTGCCCGTGGGCGCCCTGGCCACGTACGGCGAGGACGCGGGTGTGCGCCTGGAGGCCCTCATGGCTTCCCTCGACGGGCACATCGTCCTGCGGGCCGCTCTCACCGGCGACGACCCCGAGGCCGTGGGTCACGAGGTGGCACAGTCACTGCTCGACGACGCCGGCGCCGACGAGCTGCTGCTGGAGTGGCGGTCGTGACCGTCTACCTGGTGGGCGCCGGGCCCGGCGACCCCGGGCTCCTCACCGTGCGGGGGGCCGAGGTCCTGGCCCGGGCCGACGTGGTGGTGCACGACCGGCTGGCCGAGTCGTCACTGCTCGACCGGGCGCCGGCGTCGGCCGAGCGCATCGACGTGGGCAAGCGCCCGGGTGGCCCCGTCCACCAGGACGAGATCAACGACCTGCTCGTCGAGCGGGGGCGGGCCGGCCAGGAGGTCGTGCGGCTCAAGGGCGGCGACCCCTTCGTGTTCGGCCGCGGCGGCGAGGAGGCCCAGGCCCTGCTCGACGCGGGCGTGCCCTTCGAAGTGGTGCCCGGCATCACGTCGGCCGTGGCCGCTCCCGCCTACGCGGGCGTGCCCGTCACCCACCGGGGCCGGGCCGCGTCGTTCACCGTCATTACCGGCCACAGCCGGCACGAGCCAGAGCGGGACACCAACTGGGAGGCGCTGGCCCGATCGGGCGACACCATCGTGGTGCTCATGGGGGTGGCCCACCGGGCCGACATCGCCAAGCGCCTCATGGACGGCGGCCTGGCCGCGTCCACCCCGGTGGTGGCCGTGCACTGGGGGACCCGGCCCGAGCAGCGGACCGTGCGCACCACGCTGGGGGCTCTGGCCGACGTGGAGCTCGATCCGCCCGCCACCATCGTCATCGGCCAGGTGGCCGGGCTCGACCTGGCCTGGTACGAGCGCAAGCCCCTGTTCGGCGTGCGGGTGGTGGTCACCCGGGCGCGGGAGCAGGCGTCCGACCTGTCCCGCCGGCTGCGGGATCTGGGCGCCTTCACCGTCGAGCTGCCCGCCATCGAGATCGGCCCGCCGGCGGACGGGGGCGTGGCGTTGGCCGATGCCGCGGCGCGGGTGGGCGAGTACGACTGGGTGGTGTTCACCTCGGCCAACGCGGTGGAGCGGTTCCTGCCCCTGGTGGCCGACGCTCGCCGCTTCGGGGCCGCCCGTATTGCCGCCATCGGGCCGGGCACGGCCGCCGCCCTCGCCGCCCGCTCGCTGATCGCCGACCTGGTGCCGTCCGAGTTCGTGGCCGAGGCGGTGCTGGACGTGTTCCCCGGCGGTCCCGGCCGCGTCCTGCTGCCCCGGGCCGCCGTCGCTCGAGACGTCCTGCCCGACGGCCTGCGGGCCAAGCGGTGGGAGGTCGACGTGGTCGATGCCTACCGCACCCAACCGGTCACGCCCTCGGCCGAGGCCCTGGAGGCGGCGGCCACGGCCCAGGCCATCACCTTCACGTCGTCGTCGACGGTCACCAACTACCTGGCGTCGGGCGCCCCCGTGCCGCCCCTGGTGGCGTGCATCGGTCCGGTCACGGCCGGCACCGCCCGCGCCGCCGGGCTCGTCGTCGACGTGGTGGCCGACCCTCACACGATCGAAGGGTTGGTGGAGGCACTCCGTCGTAGGCTGGTGGGGTGACCTTCCCCACCCGCCGCTTGCGCCGGCTGCGGCGCACGCCGGCCGTCCGCCGTCTCGTGGCCGAGACCCGGCTGGGCGTGGACGACCTCATTGCCCCGCTCTTCGTGCGCGAGGGCATCGACTCGCCCCAGCCCATCGCCTCCCTCCCCGGCGTCGTCCAGCACACCCGGGAGTCGCTGGTGAAGGAGGTGCGGGAGCTGTCCTCCCTGGGCGTGCCCGGGGTCATCCTCTTCGGCGTGCCTGCCCGCAAGGACGCCGAGGGGTCGGAGGCATGGAACCCGGACGGCATCGTCCAGGTGGCCCTGCGCGACCTCCGGGACGAGGTGGGTGATGCCGTCGTCCTCGTGGCCGACCTGTGCCTGGACGAGTACACGTCCCACGGCCACTGTGGCTTGCTCGACGCCAGCGGTGAGCCGGACAACGACGCCACCCTGGAGCTGTACGGCCAGATCGCCGTGGCCCAGGCCGAGGCCGGCGCCGAGGTGGTGGCGCCCAGCGGGATGATGGACGGCCAGGTCGCCGCCATCCGCTGGGCCCTCGACGGGGCCGGACAGTCGCAGACGGCCATCCTCGCCTACGCGGCCAAGTACGCCTCCGCCCTGTACGGCCCGTTCCGCGACGCGGTGGACGTCACCATTGCGGGCGGCGGCGACCGCAAGGGCTACCAGCAGGACCCCCGCAACGGCCGGGAGGCGCTGGCCGAGGTGGCGGCCGACGTGGAGGAGGGCGCCGACATGGTGATGGTGAAGCCCGCCCTCGCCTACCTCGACGTCATCGCCGCCGTGCGGGCCATGGTCGACATGCCCGTGGCGGCGTACCACGTCAGCGGCGAGTACGCCATGGTGAAGGCGGCCGCCGAGCGGGGCTGGATCGACGGGCCGGCCGTGGCTCTCGAGCACATCACGTCGGTGAAGCGGGCGGGCGCCGACGTCATCCTCACCTACTTCGCCCGGGAGCTGGCCGAGTCGCTTCATGGGTAACGAGGAGCTGTTCAAGCGGGCGGGCGAGGTGATCCCGGGCGGGGTGAACTCGCCCGTGCGCGCCTTCCGGTCGGTGGGGGGCACGCCCTACTTCGTGGCCCGGGCGTCGGGCTCGTGGGTGGAGGACGTGGAGGGCCGGCGCTACATCGACTACGTGCAGTCGTACGGCGCGTCGATCCTGGGTCACGCCCACCCCGCGGTCGTCGCAGCCGTGCAGGTCGCGGCCGCCGAAGGGACCACGTACGGCGCGCCCACCGAGCGCGAGGTGCTGCTGGCCGAGGCCATCTGCGAACGGGTGGCCGGCTGCGAGATGGTGCGCCTGGTGTCGAGCGGCACCGAGGCCACCATGAGCGCCATCCGGGTGGCGCGGGGGTTCACGGGCAGGCCCCGGGTGATCAAGTTCGCCGGGTGCTACCACGGCCACTCCGACGGGTTGTTGGCCGGCGGGGGCACGGGCATGGCCACGCTGGGTCTGCCCGACTCGGCCGGCGTGCCCGAGTCCGCCGTGGCCAACACGATCGTGGCGCCCTACAACGTGGTGCCCGAGATCGATGTCGACGTGGCCTGCGTGATCGTCGAGCCCGTGGCCGCCAACATGGGCCTGGTCCTCCCCGAGTCCGGGTTCCTCGAAGGGCTGCGGGCCGCGTGCGACGCGGCCGGGGCGTTGTTGATCTTCGACGAGGTCATCACCGGGTTCCGCGTGGGCGTGGGTGGCGCATCGGAGCGGTTGGGCGTGCGCCCTGACTTGTGGACGTTCGGCAAGGTCATCGGCGGTGGCCTGCCGTTGGCTGCGTTCGGCGGGCGGCGCGACGTCATGGAGGTGCTGGCTCCGGTCGGGCCCGTGTACCAGGCGGGCACGCTGTCCGGGAACCCGGTGGCCACCGCCGCCGGGCTGGCCGTCCTCTCCCTGCTGGACGCCGCTGCCTACGACCGGCTGGAGGCGACGGCGACGTCGCTGGCGTCGGGCCTCGCTTCGGTGTTCGGGCCGGGCGTGCAGGTGCCCCGCTTCGGCCCCCTGGTGGGTGTCTTCTTCGACGCCCCGTCGGTGGTGCGGGACTACGACGAGGCCCGGGCGTCGTGCTCCACCGGCACGTACGCCCGCGTGTTCCGGCACCTGCTCGACCAGGGCATCGCCTGGGCGCCCGGGCCCTACGAAGCGCTGTTCCCCAGCCTGGCCCACACGCCCGAGGACATCGAGCGCACGGTCGAGGCGGCCGCCCGCCCGTTTCCTGACGCCGGCGTTCTCGTAACGCTGGCGCCGCCTATGTGGGCGTGAGCGTTACGAGAACGGTCAGGGGGCGGGGGCGAGGGGTTAGGGAGCGAGGCCACGGTCGAGGGCAGCGGTCAGGTGGTCGAGCAGGGCGTCGACGCCCATGGGCGGGAAGCCGGGCACGGCGATGGCCAGCGACGTCACCCCGTGGACCACGGCCCACAGGCTGGACGCCATCAGCAGCGGGTCGTCGGCCCGCATGGTGCCGGCGGCCATGCAGCGCTCCACGTTGGCCAGCAGGTGGTCGAACCCGCTGGCCGCCGAGATGGCGCCTTCGGGCATGCGCATCAGCCGACCGCGGCCCATGAACATGATGCGGTAGTGCTCGGGGTGCTCCAGCCCGAACCGCACGTAGGCATGGGCCCGGACCCGGAGCTGCTCGGCCGGGTCACCGGCGCCCACCTCGGCCACCAGCCCCTCGACGAACTCGTCGAAGCGCTGGAACTGGCGCTCGCACACGGCCAGCAGCAACGCCTCCTTGTCCTCGAAGTGGAGGTAGATCGACGGCGGCGTGACCCCGACGGCGTCCGCCACGGCCCTGATGCTGACCGCTTCCTCGTCGCCCGTCTTGAGAAGCAGCGTCGACGCGGCCTCGAGGATCTCGTCGGCCAGGCGCTCCCCCTCGCCCCGTTTGGCCCGGGGCCTGCGGGCCGTTACGGCAAGACCTCCAACTCGCGCATGGGCACGTTGTACTCGGTCGAGGCCGCGAGCGCCTCGCCACCGTCGGTTTCGCTGATGCCCCACCGCTCGTAGATGCGGCGCAGGGGTGCGGGCGCCCACCAGTTGGCGTTGCCGGCCAGCCGCATGAAGGCGGGCACGAGGGCGGCTCGGATCAGGGTGGCATCCATGAGGACGGCCATGGTGAGGCCCACGCCGAACAACTTGATGAACGTGACCTTGGACGTGGCCGTGGCCACGAAGACGACGGCGAGCAGGGCGGCTGCCGCCGTCACGATGCGGCCCGTGCGCTCGAGACCCATCGCCACCGACGCCACCGTGCTGCTGCCCCGGTCGTGCTCCTCCTTGATGCGCGACAAGAGGAACACCTCGTAGTCCATGGACAGCCCGAAGGCCACGCAGAACATGAGGATGGGCGTGGTCGTGTCGATCAGGCCGGTGGGGGTGAAGTGCAGCAGACCCGACCCGTGCCCTCCCTGGAACACGAACACCATGGCGCCGAAGGTGGCGGTCAGGCTGAGCAGGTTGAGCACCACCGCCTTGGCGGGCACGAGCACGCTGCCGAACATCAAGAACAGCACCGCGAACGTGACCAGGGCAATGATCAGCCCGGCCAGGGGCATGCGGTCGAACAGCGCGTGCTTGGAGTCGACCAACTGGGCTGACGCGCCGGTGGTCTGCACGTCGAATGGCGCCGGAACCTGGCGCAGCGACGTCACCAGGCGCTCGCCCGCGGGGGAGTAGGGCTCAACCGTGGGTACCACCGAGAGGAACGTCCCCGCCGGGCTCACGAAGCGAGCGGAGATGGGCGACGGGCCGAGCACCCGGGCGCCGGACAAGTACGACCCCGACGCGGCGTCGACGCGCGCCACGCCGGGCAGGTTCGACAGGCGCTTGGCGTAGGCGTCGATGTCCGCGGCCCGCGCCGCGGGGTCGACTCCGAGCGCCACCACCGACAGGGCGTTGGCCTCGTTGGACGAGAAGTTGGTTCGGATCTGATCGCTCACCTGGCGGCCGGGCACGGAAGGCGGGAGCACGCGGTCGTCGGGCAGGCCGAAGCGCACGTGCAGGAAGGGGGCGCCCAGGATCAGCAGGATGGCGGCCACCGAGGTGGCGATGGGCAGGGGCCGGCGCATGACGGTCGTGGCGGCCTTGTGCCAGAACCCCTCACCCACCTCCCTGGGATGGCGCTTGAACAGCACCAGGGCGTCGACCCGCCGGCCCAGCACGGCCAGCAGGGCGGGCAGGAGGACGACGGCGCCCAGGGCCGCCCACGCCACCACGGCGATGCCGGCGTAGGCGAACGAGCGCAGGAACGACAGCGGGAACACGAGCAGGGCAGCCAGCGAGGCGGCCACCGTCAGGGCGCTGAACGTCACCGTGCGGCCGGCGGTGCGGACGGTGCGCACCACGGCCTCGTGGGGGTCGCGGCCGGCCCGCAGCTCCTCGCGGTAACGGGACACCACGAAGAGGCTGTAGTCGATGGCCAACCCCAGACCCATGGCCGTCGTCATGTTGAGGGCGAACACCGACACCTGGGTCATGGCCGCCAGCACCCGCAGTACGAAGAACGTCCCGAAGATGGCGAGGATGCCGATGCCGAGGGGCAGCGCCGCGGCCACCACGCTGCCGAACACGAGCACCAGCAGGAGGAGCGTGATGGGGATGGCGATGGCCTCGGCCTTGGCCAGGTCCTTCTGGATGGTGGTGCCGACCTGCCGGAACACCTCGGCAAACCCACCGACCTGCACGGTGACGGCGCCGGCCGTGCGGGTGTACTTGGGGGTGAGCGTCTTCATGCGCTTGCTCACGTGGTCGGCCGAGCCCGACACCCGGGCCAGCACCAGCGCCTGGCGCCCGTCCTTGCTGCGCAACGGGGGCACGGCGCCCAGCGACCAGTACGACACCGCCGCGGGCACGTCGGGTTCGCCGGCCAACTCCTGGGTGATGGCCCGCCCGGCGGCGGCCACGTCGGGTGCATCGACGCCGCCCTGGTGGGCGGTGACGAGCAGCACCACGTTGGGCTGGCCGCCCTGGAACTGGCGGAGCAGGGCCTGGTCAGCCTTGTACGACTCGGCGTCGGGGTCGTCGAAGCCGCCCGTGCTCAGGTGCTTGGCCACGTCGCCACCGATGGCGCCGCACGCCACGATGAGCAGCACGGCGGCCACCAGTACGGCCTTGCGCCGCGCCACCACCCGCTCTGCCAGTCGCCCCAACATGGCTCGCCTCCCTCAGCCGCCGAGACCGTGAGCTAACTGGAGTAAGTCAACGCTGCCCAGGGTCCGGCCGTCCACGAGATATGCGTCACACCCGATCGGGGTAGCTAAGGGTCATGGCCCGATTCGCCGTCCCTGCCGCCGCGCTCGGCCTCGTCCTCCTGGCTGCCGGCTCCACCCCGGCGTCGTCAGCTGCCCAACTCCCCACCTTCACCAGCCCCACCCGGGTGGACGACCCCAAGGTGTGGGCGTCCACCAACGCCAAGTACGTGAGCGAGCCGGCCACCGCCATCGACACCAACGGGGTTCGTTATGTCGCCTACCAACGAGGCAGCCAACTGGCGGCCACCACCGACGGCGGGCGCACGTGGACCCACAAGGGCGGCAAGGGTGTGCTCACCAAGAACCTCAACGGGTGCCAGACCAGCCCGCCTCTCGGCGACATCGGCGACGTCGAGCTGGCCGCCGACCAGTCCGGGCGGCTGTACTTCGCCGACCTCCAGTCCACGGTGGGGGCGCCGGCCAACAGCGGCGTGCAGCCGGTGGTGGCCACCAGCGACGACGGCTTCGCCACCTGGCAGGGCCAGTGCTCGGCCAACCAGGCGTTCAGCGTGGACCGGGAGTGGATGGCGGCGTTCACGCCCCCCGGCAAGACGTCGGCCGACAGCCGCGTCTACATGACGTACCACGACTTCGGGCCGAACACGATGTGGGTCAACGCGTCCAAGGACGGCGGCAAGACGTGGTCCCTGCCCGTCGACATCGTCACCGACCCGACCGCCGCCCTGAACAGCTTCTGCGACACCGTCCCCGCCGGCATCGCCGTCGACCCCACCACCGGCTGGGTGTACGTGGGCTGGACGGCCGGCGCCGGCCCGGCCACCAACGCGGGCACGGGCTGCAACTACACGCAGGGCACGGTGTTCAACAACTTCTTCGTGGCCGTGTCCAAGGACGAGGGCGCCACCTGGTCGACCACCCATGCCTTCGCCGGGCCCGACTACACGCAGCCCGAGCCCGCCGACCTGTCGGAGATCTTCGGGTCCATCGTGGTCGACCGGGCAGGCGGCGTGTCCATCGCCTTCCCCGCCTTCATCAACGGCGAGTTCGGCGCCTACCTGGCCACGTCACCCAAGGCCGACGGCTTCGGCAACCTCCACTTCGGCCCGCCCGTCAAGGTCAACGGGCCGGACACCCACACGGCCTTCTTCACCCGACTGGTCGCCGGTGACGCCGGCCGCCTGAACATGATCTACCTGGGCTCGCCGGTGAAGAACGTGATCGCCACGGCGCAGAACAAGGCGACGTTCACGGGCGCCGACCCCAACCAGCCCAACTGCACGCCCGAGGTGGGCACCAACGTCCAGGGCCTGCGCTTCCCGGGCAAGCCCTGCCAGATGCCGGCCACCGCCCCCTGGTACCTCTACCTGGCCCAGACTCTCGATGGGGGCGCCACCTTCACCAACCAGAAGCTCGACGCCGGGCCCGTGCACGTGGGCGACATCTGCACCCTGGGCATCTTCTGCCTGCCCGGCGACGACCGTGACCTGGCCGACGTCAACGACATTCGCATCGACCGCACGGGCGGGTTCCAGGTGGCCTACACATGGGAGCCGGCCGACGCCAGCCGCACCGAGATCCGCTTCCAGTGCCAGACGGGTGGGCCCGGCCTGCTGGCCGGCCAGGCCGTGCTGTCGTGCCTGGACGCCTCGTCCGTACGCGTGCCGGGCCCGGGCGGGGCGGCCGGGGCCGCTGCCGGTCGGACTGGCGCGCTGCCCGCCACCGGGCGCAACGGCTGGCCGGCCGCCGCCGGCGTGGTGCTGCTCGCTCTCGCCGTCGCCCTGCGCGGCGCCCGCCGCTTCTCGTAACGCTGGCGCCGCCTATGTGGGCGCGAGCGTTACGAGAACGGGTAGGTCAGGCGGCGGGGGCGAGGCGGGCGATGCCGGCCACCGCCTTGTAGGCGGCCTCGGCCGGACCCAGCTCGTCGGGCCGGATGAGGTTGGCCATGATCCGCAGCACCCACTCCATCAGCGTGCGCGAGTGCATGCCCGTCGACACTAGGAGCCGCATGAGCTCGGGCCGGCCGATGATGCGCACGAAAGCCCGGGCCACCTTGTAATAGAGCCCATACGTGTCCTGAAGCTCCCGCTCGTACTGCTGCAGCGCCAGGCCGTTGCCCGACGTGAGCGCCTCGCCGATCCACCGCGCCGCCAGCCGCCCCGTCTCGTAGGCGTAGGCGATGCCCTCGCCGTTGAACGGGTTGATGGACCCGGCGGCGTCGCCGGTGACCAGCCACGTCGGCCCCACCCGGGGTCCCACTGAGAACGCCATGGGCAGGCGCCCGCCGGTGGCCGGCCCGCACGACGTCTCCGGTGACAGGCCCCACGACTCGGGGGCGTAGTCCACGAAGGCGTCCATGAGGTGCGAGGTGTTGACCGCTTTCCACTGGTTGAAGGTGGACAGCAGGCCCACGCCCACGTTCACCCGGCCGTCGCCCACCGGGAAGATCCAGCCGTAGCCGGGCAGGACGTTGCCGGCCTTGTCCCGCACGTCGAGGTGGCTCTCGATCCACGGCTCGTCGTGGCGGGGCGATTCGTAGTAGCCGCGGATGGCCATGCCCAGCGGCCGGGCCCGGTCGCGGGACGTGCCCAGGGCCCGTCCGAACCGGGAGTTGGCCCCGTCGGCCACCACCAGGTAGCGGACCCGCACCTCCTCGTCGCCGGCGCCGTCCTTGCGATGCACGACGGCGCCCCGCACCAGGCCCCGGTCGACGACCGGCGCCACCGCCTCGGTGCCCTCCCACAGGGTGGCGCCCGCCTTCACCGCCCGCTGGGCCACGAGGTGGTCGAGGTCCTTGCGGGTGACGACGTAGCCGTAGCTCGGGAAGTCGGGGTGCTGGGGCCACTGCAACTCCAGCGTGCGCCCGAAGGCGATGGAGCGCAGGCCGTCGAAGCGGTGGTGTCCCTCGAGCTCGTCGCCCAGGCCCATGTCCTGGAGCTGCTTGACCGACCGGGGCGTGAGGCCGTCGCCGCACGTCTTCTCCCGCGGGAAGCGCTTCTTCTCGATCAGCAGGACGTCGTGGCCGGCCTCGGCCAGCCAGTACGCGCACGATGCGCCGGAGGGCCCGCCGCCCACCACGACGACATCGTGTTGGGCCACCGCCCTAGAGCTTCTCCCGCTCGTACTGGACGACGGCGCTGATCTC
>Ga0070741_10006242_pt1 | contig 25756 bp, 27 predicted proteins | sample Coa_R1_4_FD_66440 | JGI IMG/M metagenome (GOLD analysis project Ga0070741, IMG submission 66440) | Surface soil microbial communities from Centralia Pennsylvania, which are recovering from an underground coalmine fire - Coalmine... | ecosystem: Environmental > Terrestrial > Soil > Unclassified ... | reverse complement strand
GGGCGATGCGATAGAGCCAGGTGGAAAGGGAGGAGTCGCCGCGGAAGTTGGCCAAACCGCGATGGGCGCGGATAAAGGTATCCTGCGTGATCTCCTCGGCGTCGGCCGCGTTGCGCAGCATGCTCAAGGTCAGGCCGTAGATTTTTCCACGGTAGCGCTGCATCATTTCCACGAAGGCGGATTCATCGCCCTCGTTGAAGCGCTTGACCAAGCCGGCATCATAGGCGGCTTCCTGCTGCGAACTGGCTTCCAACGTTTGAGTTTTCAGAGCTGTAAAGGCATTGAGCATGGCAGTAGATTTTGGACGTTGCGGTGCAAAGACTGTCAGTCGCGTGGATACCGCCACCTACCTCAGATCATGCCAACGCCCTCGGTTAATTTCTAACTTGTTTAAAACTAGATAAATAAAGATTTTTACCACGACCCAGATGCGACTGGAAACATGCAGGATGAGCGGTGGTCGCCGTAAAAATCATGCACTTTGCGGCAGGGAAGCAGCGCACACACCTCATTCCCGCGGCCTGGCAAAGACCGGCTGCGGGCGGGCGGAATACGGTGGCGGGCAAAGCGCGCCTCGTCAGACAGGCATTGACGGAAAATATTCCCGGCAATCGACGACAAAAAAGCCATGCGCGAAAGAGCGCATGGCTTGGAAGGTACGATAAAGAGAGGCCTATTTCTTAGGCTGCTGCGCCTGGAGGTCGTCCAGGCGTTTTTGCAGATCGTTCATCTGCGTCACGAGGCCTTTCTCGATGTTTTCGCGCTCGTTGCTGTTGACGATGCTGAAATTGGCGGCGTCCTTGACGACGTCGGCCGGCAGCATGAGCAGACGGGAAAGAATGCCCTGGTCCTTGAACGAGCTGAGATAAAGCGCGGTGACCTGGTGCGAAAGCGCAAGGGAATCGCGGGCGACGGCCTGGGTCGCGATCAGATTATTGTTCAATTGCTGGTTCTTGGCCATTTCCTGGGTGAGGACGATTCCGATCTGGTCGGAAATTTTCTGGCTGTAGGCGCCGATCGAATCGCGGGTGAGGTGCTGGTCCTTGGCCATGTCGGCCAGGATGGGCTGAATCTTGACCGCGAGGCGTGAAGATACCTTATCGACCTGTTCATTCTGCTGCTTTTCCGCCTCTTCCGGCGTCTTCGGCAGCGGATTATACGGCTGGATTTTTTGAGCAATGGCGGTCGCCAGCTTGTCGATCTTCTCCTGGTTGACCTTGGCGAACTCCTCGTCGGTCATGAGGGCGTCGGCTTGGCGCTTGGCAATCGCGTCCTTGAGCAAATTATTGATGGCTTCGATGCGCTGGCTGTTCTGCTCCGCTGCGGCCTGGATCTCGTCATTGGTCTGTTTTCGAAGGGCATCGAGCTGGTCTTGCTGTTGCCGCGCCATGTCGGAAACGGTCTGTTGGTGAATGAAAAACGCAGCCACCGTTACGAGAAGAGCAGTGACGATGATCGCGGGAAGCTGATCCTTTAATTTTGGCCACATAGCAGAGGTTGGGTTAAATCTGGACTAACTAGGGGGTAAGGCCTAGCGGAAGGTAAGGCATATTGCAACGAATTCGTAGCGGGGGCATTAGTGTGTGTTTTCGCCTATGGGTTCCAACACCCTGGTAAAATGAGTCTTAACCCTATTGAGCAGATGGTTTTCAACTATGTACAACAGCATCCGGAAGAGCGGCGGTTTTGGGAGATGAAGGTCCGTGCGGCGGCCCGGAGCGCAGCCGACGAGCATGCGGCAGCGATCGAACTGGAGCGGGAGTTATGGACCTACGTGGAGGAGCGCAGCAGCGTGGCGTCGCCTTTCCGGGAGGAGGCGGCCCGCCAGGGCTTGCGCCGCACAAGCTTGCGCAATCTTTCCGAGCTTTGGCTGCGGCTTTGGACCCCGCCGCGGCCGAAAACGTCAAAATCCCCGTCAGAAAATTTTAACAACAAAATAAATTAAGCTTGAAACCAAACGGCCGATAATCACGTCTGGCTGCTATGTTACTGGTTTGTGTCTCCCGAAAGGGAGAAGGGGTAACAAAAAAAGCAAGTGGCGGGCCGTCTAGGGGTAGACGGCCCGCGTTTTTTTTGCGAGGGATGCGACGATTAGATGACGAACGCGCAACATTTTTTGTTTTTTCGCACTCAAGCATCGACAAATGGTCCAAACGCTGCTGACATTTTGTTCACAAGATATCCACAATCGATGGAATACCTGAGCGGGGCAACCTCCCCAAAACCGCAGCTCAAGGTCTCTGCTAAAGTTAAGACCTTCGTCCTCGATACGAACGTTTTGCTGCACGACCCGCAGTCGCTTTTCACCTTCGAGGAAAACAATCTCGTCATCCCCGTCGAAGTCCTGGAGGAGCTCGACGCGATCAAGAGCGAGCAGTCGACCGAGCGCGGCCGCAACGCCCGCCGCGTCCACCGCTATCTTCAGGAATTACTGCCTGATTCACGCACCATGCTCGAGGGCGTGAAGCTGCCCACCGGCGGGACGCTCTCCGTCGTGATCAACGGCTACCTTGCCGAAAACAACCTCGGCTCGCCCGCCATGCAGCGGCTCCGCGCCGTCCTCCCCGATCTTTCCAAAAAGGACAACCGCATCATCGCCTGCGCCCTCTTCGTCCAGGAGAACTATCCGCCCCCCACCATCCTCGTGACCAAGGACGTCAACGTCCAGCTCAAGGCCCGGGCCGTCGGCCTCGAATCCGAGGACTATCTCAACGACAAGGTTCCCGAGGCAGTCGATGAGGCGGCCTATCCGGAAATCCCCCTCACGGTTTACGAGATGCAGCGGTTCTGCTCGGAGGGTGAGTTCGAATTCCAGCGCGAGGCCACCCGCGGCCTTGTCCTCAACGAATACGTCCTCCTCCGCTCCAGCGAGGGCAAGACCATGCCGGCGCGCCATTACGGCGACGGACTCGTCCGCCGCCTGAAAATCCCGGAGTTCGTCAAGGCGCCCGGCGGCATTCCCATCCGTGCTCGCAATCTCGAGCAGCAGTTCTTGATGGATGCCCTGCTCGACGATTCCATTTCGCTCATCACCTGCTTCGGCAAGGCCGGCACGGGCAAGACGCTCCTCTCCACCGCCTGCGCGCTCTATCAGATGCACGACGAGCAATGCCGCTATGACGGCGTTTCCATTTCCCGCCCGGTCATCGCCCTGGGCAAGGACATCGGTTTTCTTCCCGGCTCGCTCGAGGAAAAAATGAAGCCGTGGCTCCAGCCATATTATGATGCGCTCGAGGTCCTGATTCCCTCCAAGCCGCCGAAGGAACCGCAATTCGCCTCCAAGAAGGTTTCGAAAAAGAAAAAAAAGAAGCACGACGACATGCTCGCCTCGATGAGCTCAGGTTCCGGCTACAACGGTCATGGTTCCGGCAGCGGTCTCGGTCCGGTCAAACCCTATGAGCGGCTGATCAAGAGCGGCATGGTGGAGATCGAGGCCCTGGCCTTCATCCGCGGCCGTTCCATCGCCCGGCGCTTTTTCATCCTCGATGAGGCGCAGCAGCTCACCCCGCATGAGGTCAAGACCGTCATCACCCGCATTTCCGAAGGCTCAAAGATTGTCCTGATCGGCGATCCGGCGCAGATCGACAATCCCTACGTCGATTCGCGCAGCAACGGCCTGGTCTACGCCCACAACCGGATGAAGGGCCAGTTCCTCGCCGCCCACGTCAAGCTGACCAAGGGCGAGCGTTCCAAACTCGCCGAGCTCGCGGCAGATCTGCTTTAATTCAGACCGCCGCCTGTCGGGCAAGCCGGCTTTCCTCGCCCCGGCGCCGCGCCGCCAGCTCCATGATGCCGGCAAACAGGCCGGTGAAGAGCAGGTCGCTCAGCAGGGTATTGCGGAAAAACAGCAGGGTGGGCGGATATTCCGGGTGGCCTACCGTCAGGGCCTGCCACCAGCCGGCCAGGGTTTTGGGATAAAATGCATCGCCGAACCATGCCTGCGTATTGGTGACGAAATAAAACAGCAGCGAGGCGCCGAGCGCTCCGCCCAACAGCGTCAGCCAGTTCTTGCGCCGCGCCACGAGCAGGCCGATGCCGAGTCCGGCGGCGAAACAGCCTGTGCGCACCAGCGCGTCGCCCAGGCTCCAGCCGTAGTGCATGACCGAGGCATAGTGCCAATCGATCCAGAAGTCGCTCACGCTGAGGGCAAGGAACGGCACCAGCCAGAGTCGCTTGTCGCGGAAATAGACCGCGCCACAAAAGGTCAGCGCCATGAGTGGCGAAAAATTGCTGAGTTCCGGCGCAAAGACGGCCACAATGCGCCAGACGACGGCGAGAAGAATGAGCCCGAGAGCGAAACGCATGGAGCCGAATTTAATCGGAACGTTCCAAATGGACAGGATTTTTTGCAGGGGCGCTTTTACCCGCGGATGGAGCGGATGAACGCAGATGGATTGAGGATGAACCGCCCATTGACGCGAATAAACGCTAATGGATGAATGTTGCGCGGCCTGAATTTCATTAGCGCCCATTGGCGTTCATTAGCGGTTGCATTGCCTACTGCTCGGCTTCCCGCGCCATCATCCAAAGCAGATCGGAGACGCGGTTGATCCACTGGCGGAGGATTGGCCGCACCCTGCGTCCCTGGGCGGGAAGGGTGGTGAGTCGTCGTTCCGCGCGGCGGGCGGCGGTGCGGGCGAGGTCGAGCGCGGCGGCGTGCACATTCGCCCCCGGCGTGGCCCAGCCGCCAAGATTGATGTCTTTCGCCTCCAGCGCGGCCAGCGCCTGATCGACGCGCGCGAGGTCGGCTTCGCCGAGCTTGGGAAATTTCGACGCGGCGTACTTGGATGCATCGGCTTCCGAGCAGGATAATTCGCCCATGACGGCGATGAGATTTTGCTGGATTCGGGTCAGCTCCGCCCGGCGCGCGGCCTTTTTTCCCGTCGCCTTGGCCAGGCCGATCGCAGCGTTGAATTCGTCAAACGCGCCCAAGGCCTCAACTTGAGGATGGTCTTTTGCCACCCGCCAGCCGTAGAGCAGTCCGGTCGTCCCGTCATCGCCCTTGCGCGTGGCGATGGACCGGGGAGAGGCTTTGCCGGCACGGCTCATTTTCTGGCTGCGGTCCGAGTCTGCTTTTTCAGTTCGCGAATGGCTGGGTCGAGGCGGGTCCGGGTCTTTTTATCCATATGATCGATGAAGAGCACGCCGTTGAGGTGATCGACCTCGTGCTGGATGCAGCGGGCGAGCAGCCCGTCGCAGGTCAGCAAATGGGGCGTGCCACGCTCATCCTGGAACTTGACCGCGATGGCGCTGGGCCGGGGAACGTCGCCGCGGATGCTAGGAAAGGAGAGGCAGCCTTCCTCGGCAATCTCGGCCGGGGCGCGAACGGCGGGGGTAACCTCGGGATTGACGACGGCCATGGGCATGAAGAGTTCCAGAGGCGGCCGGGCGCCGTCGAGCTTCCAGTCAAAATCAGACTTCACCTCGCGCAGGTCGACGACGCAAAGCTGGAGGGCGCGGCCGATTTGCTGGGCGGCGAGGCCGATGCCCCCGGCGGCGTGCATGGTCTCAACCATATCCGCGGCGAGCCGGGCGAGCGAGGCGTCAAAATCCCTGATTTTCTCACCTTTTTTGCGCAGAATGGGGTGGTCGTAATGAACAATTTGCAGCAACATCGGTCGAGAGAGTGTCCAGCGTGGGTTCAACCCCAGGCTGCGGCAAATAAATTTGTTTCGGCCTTCTTCTCTGTCTAGTACATTTCATGGTTCAAAATGAAAGACTCATTTTGAAAGGTTAGGCATTGTCTTTTTTCGACCATGAGCGCATGGGCCGACAGTGATTCGCGTTTTCCGCCGACGAGCACATTTGTGCTGGCAGCGGCCGGGCTGCTCTTGATCGCCATCGCGTGGCTGCTGCCGGTGAATCTGAAATCAGTCAGCCCGGCCCTCCTGCGAACGGCGGGTGCAGGCACGCCCTCGGTGGCGGAGTACGGCCGTCAGCTGGTCGAATCGGAGAAAATCGGTGCGGCGGCGCTGGTGCTTTCCGCCGCCCAGGCGGTCGGCGACCCCCATGCCGCGGCGCTGGCGGACGAGCTGAGCCGCCTCACCGCGCGGCAGCCGGAGTTCGTTGCCTGGGGCGGCTGGGATCCCTTCATCGATCCCTTGTTCAAGCTCCACGAAAACACCGGCCGCGGGGAGAGCACGCCGGTGCTGACGTTTTTCATCACGGAAAAGGCGCGCAATTCGCTCCGCGACTATCTGGGCGGATCGCGTTCGCTCGGCGTGCAGGACCTGTTGCGCACGCGCGACATCACTGCGATGTCGAATTTTGTGCCGGTGAACCAGCCGGGCGGCCAGGCGCTGGATTCGGTCATCCTTCTCACCGCCTTGCTTTATCAGGGCGAGCACCTTTCGCCGTCGCTGCAGCGCGAACTTCGCGGGCTGGCGGAGGCGGCACTGGAGCGGAAGGAACTCGGCGAGCTGGAGTTGTTTTATCTTGATCTGCTCTCCCTCGGACGCCGCCTCGACTGGGGCCAGCTGAGCGAACTTCTCAACCGCACGGACAGTACCAAGACGGTGGGTGAATATGCCCATCTTGCCCGCGTTGCGCCTGACCAGCTGCCGCTCATTTACACCGCAGCGCTTTTTTCGGACTCGGCCGACCGCGTCGCCACCTACCTCATTCAGTACGGCAAAACCGGCGCGGAGGACCTGCGGGTGGCGCTGGCGGACGGTCAGGGCGCGGTGCGGCAGCTTCTTCTCCGGCAGGTGCCGATCAACCGCGAGCGCAGCGTGGCCTTGGTGGGCGATGCGGCCACCCTGGCGCTGCTTTATCCGCGGCTGACCTTGGCGTTGAAATGGCTGGGCTTTTTTGCCGGAGCCTTTTTGTTGTTTCGCGGTCTGGACCGATGGCTCTATGCCTTCGGAGGGGGAGAAGCCCACAGCGCCACCCTGCCGCATTTTAAAAGCGGAGTGCTGGCCCTGGTCGCGGCGCTCCTTCTCGTCGTTGCCACCGAACCGTTTTTGCTCAAAGCCGCTCCGCCCTCGGAATATCGTTTTCACCTCGTCATCCCCGTTCTGGCCAACACGGCCACACCTTCCGCCCAATCGCCAACCTCCTCCGCACATTCCACCATGGACACCTCCACTGTCATCTCCATCGGCGTTTTCGCCTTGTTGCAGGTGGTCACCTACCTGATCTGCCTGCTGAAAATCGGCGAGATCGATCGCCAGGACATGTCGCCGCTGCTCAAACTGCGGCTCATGGAAAACGAAGAGAACCTCTTCGACAGCGGCCTCTACATCGGCATGATGGGCACGGCCACCGCGCTGGTGCTGCAGGTGGTGGGCGTCATTCCCGCCAATCTGCTCGCGGCTTATTCCTCCAACCTTTTCGGCATTGTCTGCGTCGCGCTGGTGAAAATCCGGCACGTCCGCGGCTACAAGCGCCGCCTCATCCTGCAAAGCCAGCCATTGTCCACGCCCGCCTCCGGCATCGTCACGCCGGCCAAGGCTTAAGTTCGGCTTCTTCGCGTCCATGAATAAGACGCTTCTTCTCATCATCATCGACTTCCTGTTCCTCAATCTCATCGCCCTGACGCGATGGGAAAAGTCCGAGCCGGTGCGCCCGAAAGAGCCGCCCGTCCCGCAGGTCGCGGCCAACAACACCAATTCGCAAAACCAGGATCTGGTCGCGGTGATGAAGCAATCCCTGGCCGACGAGCAGGCGGCGCGCGCCCAGCTCGCGCAGCAATTGCAGACCGCGCAGAGCACGCTGGAACAGCGCAACCAGAGCTTCTCCCAGCTTCAGGCGGAGCGGACGCAGCTCAACACCTCGCTGAACGAGAGCCAGCAGAAGGCGCAGGCCTTGGCGCAGCAGTACGCTGCCGCCGCCCAGGATGCGAGCATGAGCAAGGAACAACTCGCCGCCTTGCAGAAGGAACTCGAGGCGCGGCAGGCCGAACTGGAAAAGCAAAAGCAGGACCTTGCCGCCCTGAACAAGGCCCAGGCGGCGGCGCAGCAACGCATCGAAGACCTCAACGTCGCGGTCAAAGTTTCGGAGCAGGAGAAGCAGATGCTGCGCGAAACCGCCGACACGCTCCGGACCCAGGTCACGGCTGAGCGGGAGGAGCGCCAGAAGGTTCAGGCCACGGCCAGCCAGCTCGCCCAGGGCGTTGGCCAGCTGGCGGAAAACTCCAGCCAGCTCCGGCAGGAAATTCGCGAAAATACGCCGATCAACGAAAACACCCTCTACAATCAGTTCCTCGCCAACCGCGTGCAGACGCTTTTCAGCGCCAGCCGGCCCGTGCTCATCGGCTCGGGAGAGCGCTCGGCCGACACCCGCACCATTCTGGTGCAGGATGGCGCCCAGGTTTACGCCCTGGTCCATGCCGACGACACCCCGTTCAGCTTTGGTCCGCAGATTCCCGGCATTGATTGGCAGAAAATTTCCATCACCTTCGCCAAGCCGCCCTACCAGAGTCCGGCGGCCAAGTTCCATTTCCTCGCGCTTGATCCACGGATCATCGCCGTTCCGGTCGATGCGGATCAAGTGAAGGCGCTGGGAGTGAAGGTCTACCAGACGGCGCTCGATCCCTTTAAATTTCCCGACGCCGTGCTGATCAGCCGGGGTGGACGCGGTTACGGCGAGGTCAGCTTCAAGCTCGATCCCTCCACTCCCGGCTATGTCCGGATGGACAACCGGCTTTTCAAGCGTATCTTCGGCGACTTCGCGCCCTCCACCGGCGATCTGGTCTTGAGCAAGACCGGTGAGTTTCTCGGCATCATGGTCAACCACGACTATTGTGCGGTGGTGAACAATTTTCTTCCCGCCCAGACCATCACCGCCGGCGACAACACGTCCGCGCAGCATACCGGCGCGATGCTGGACACGTTGTCCGTCCGCCTGCAGCGGCTGCCCTTCCGCCTCCAATAACCGGTTCAGCGCGCGGCGATTTTTTCCAGAATGCGCCCCAGCTCGGGGCCCAGGCGCCGCAATTCCTCCCGGTGGGCGGCGGAAAGCCGGGCAAGCAGCGCCGCGCCGCGCGCGGTCAATCGCAGCTGCACCCGCCGGCGGTCCTCTCGGGCGGCCTGGCGTTGGAGCAGCCCCCGCCGGGCCAGGCGGTCGATCAATCCCACCGCACTGTGGGGGCGCAGGCAGAGCCGCTGGGCGAGATCGCCGACGGTGGGCGGCTCGCGTCCAGGGAAGCCGGCGATGGCGAGAAGGGCCTGGTGTTGCTGCGGGGTGAGGCGGGCGTCGCGGGCGGCTGCGGCGCTGAAATCCAGAAAATGCCGCAGGGCGTGGCGGAAGGCGGCCAGGGTCTGGTAGTCTGCGCGGGTCAGGCGGCGGCGGGAAGAGGCGGGCCTCGAGGCCATTCCGGCAGGGTGGTGGGAGCGGCGGGCAAGTCAACCCCGGGCGGCGAACCGCAGGCTTGAATTATATCGCAATACGATACAATTTTCTCCGCCTATGTCCTCTGCTCCCGCCTTTTTTCCCGCCGCCACCGAGGCTCCATCCCTCCGGCGCCCCCGGCTTCTCCTCCTTTCCCTCCTCGCCGCCTTGATCGGGGCGGCCGCGGGGGTGACGGCCTACGGCCTTTACGCCCTCATCACCCTGATTTCCAATGCCGTCTTCTACCGGCAATGGTCGCTGGCCCATCACGACGTGGCGGCGCACACCCTCGGCGCCTGGGTGATCGTCGTGCCGGCGGTGGGCGGCCTGATCGTCGGCCTGATGGCGAAATTCGGCACCCCGAAGATCCGCGGGCATGGCATTCCTGAGGCGATGGAGGCGGTCCTGTTCAACCGTAGCCGGATCGCGCCGCGCGTGGCGGTGTTCAAGCCGATTTCCGCGGCCATTGCCATCGGCACGGGCGGTCCGTTTGGCGCGGAAGGCCCGATCATCCAGACCGGCGGTGCCCTCGGCTCCATCATCGGCCAGGCGCTGCACCTCACCGCCTCCGAGCGCAAGACCCTTCTCGCCGCCGGGGCGGCCGCCGGCATGGCCGCCACCTTCAGCACGCCGATCGCCGCGGTCATCCTCGCCATTGAGCTGCTGCTTTTCGAGTACAAGGCGCGATCCTTCATTCCGCTTGTCATCGCCAGCACCATCGCCACCTCGGTGCGCTTCATCTTGATGGGCCATGGCGCGATGTTCACCGTCGGGGCGGTCCAGTTCGGGTTTCCCGCCGCGTTGCCTTGGTACATTCCCCTCGGCCTGCTCTGCGGCGTGGCGGCCGTCGTCTTCAGCCGCGCCCTTTATTGGATCGAGGACATGTTCGAAAAGCTGCCCTGCGATCCGATGTGGTGGCCGGTGGTGGGCGGCCTCGGCCTGGGGGTGATCGCCTTTTTCGTTCCGCGGGTGCTCGGCGTCGGCTACGACACCATTTCCGATCTGCTTAACGCCCGCCTCGCGCTCGGTCTGGTCGCGCTGATCATGGTGGCCAAGGCGGCGGCCCTGCTGGTTTCGCTCGGCTCGGGCACATCCGGCGGCCTGCTTGCGCCGATGTTCACCGTCGGGGCGGGCTTGGGTGGCCTCTTCGCCGGAGTGGTGAACCATTTTGTGCCCTCGGCGCACCTTTCTCCCGGCGCCTTTGCCCTGGTGGGCATGGCCGCGATGTTCGGGGCGGCGGCCCGGGCGCCGTTTACCTTCATTGTCTTTGCTTTCGAGCTGACCCGCGATTACGACGCCGTCCTTCCGCTCATGCTCGTGGTCGTGATTGCCCACGCCATCGCCCTACTCTTCATGGAAAATTCCATCATGACGGAAAAACTGGCACGGCGCGGCCTGCGCGTGCACCAGGAATACGAAGTGGACATTTTCCAACAGGTGACGGTGCGGGAGGTGATGGATCCCCAGCCGACGGTCATCCCGGCCGGGATGGCGGTCGACGAACTGGCCCAACGCATTTTGCGGCGCGATCCGGAGGTAACCCGGCATCAGGCATTGCTCCTGGTGGATGAACACGGCGAGCTGGCCGGCATTCTCACCCGCGGCGACCTGGTGCGGGCGCTCGAGCGCGATCCGGCCGGCAGTCTTTCCGCCCTCGCGGCGGGACGCGCCAACCCCTATGTCTGCCATCCCGATGAGACGCTGCACGATGCGGTCGGACGAATGCTGCATTACGGCTGCGGCCGCCTGCCTGTCGTGGCCCGGGACAACCCGAAAAAAATTGTCGGCTATCTCGGCCGCACGGCGATCCTGGAGGCCCGGCGCCAGCGCCTTCAGGAAGAGCGCACGCCGGAACCCGGCTGGCTAAAGACGGCGCTGCGGATGAATCCGCATTGAAACGTCTGTTCCGCTTCGCGCCGGAAGCCGGCGGCGAGGATCAGTTCCTCCGCCGGCGGCAATTTCCGCGCGGCCAACCGCGTCTGCCAGTGAAAAAACGCATACATCGCGGCCAGCCAGAAGCGGGCGCGCAGACGGGCCAGCCCGGACGCCGGCAGCGAAAAGTCGGCCCATAACCAGCGTGCCCCTGGCCGCAGGCTCGCCGTCACCCGCCGGACAATATCCTCCGCCTGGGCGGGGGTGAAACAGTCGAGAAAAAACAAGGTCAGCACCGCGTCGTATTGCGCCGCCGGCAATTCCGCAGTGAGCAGGTCCGCGCAGCGAAACCTCACCCGCGCCCGTGCCTCCGTCGGAAGGCGGGCCGCGGCCCGCTCGAGCATGGCGGGGCTGAAGTCGAGGCAATCGATCCGTGCAGTGCCCGCATGCCGAACGAGTTTTGCCAAACAACGGCCATCGCCTTCGCCGAGCACGAGAACGTCCCGGCAGTCCCGGAGCTTTTCCAAAAAACAGAATCGGGCGCGCTCCAGGTCCCGGCCGAAGGCGAGATATTCCAACGGGCGGTAGAACCGCGCGAGCCGGTCGAAATTGCGCGGCGGACTCATCGCAACCGAAGCCAGGCCGCGGCCACGAGCGGAGCCAGCGGTGTCATCAGGGTGACGTCGACCAAGGCGCGGGCCAGCTGGCGGCCGCAGCGCACATACGCCAGGTCAAGACTGCCAAGGAGGATGCCGCTGGCGGCGGCACAGAGCCCGGCGGTCCGCCCTTCGCCTCTTTCCGCCGCGGCCAGGACGGTGGCGAGCGCGGCGAGGAGCCAGGGGAGCATCCGGACGGATTTGCCGCCGCGCGGATACTGGAGGGCGAGCGAAGTCTGCTCATGGGCGCGGTCGACTTCCGTTTCCCAGAGCGAAATAAGCGCGCAGTTGGCCAGACAGAGGGAGCTGAAGAGCGCGAGCGGCGCGGCGAGTAGACGGAGCGCGCCGGGGTCGCGCGCCAGGGAAAAGCAGGTCACGCCGGCGGCAAAAAGAATCGCGACGCAAAGTTCTTTCGGCGCGCGCCAGGGATGGCCGCGGTGCAGCAGCTGGTGGGAAAAGAGGTAGAAAAGCACCGGCACGACCAACGACAGACCGACGACGATTTCGCGCCACTCCAGCCGGGTGAACGCCACCGTCAGCGCGGTGACGAAGACACCGAGCCAGACGGCAAAGACCGGCCAGCGCCAGCGTTGATAGAACCGGTGCCGTTGCGTCCGCACCCGTTCCGGTGCCAGCCGCCAGCCTTCGATCCAGCGGTCGGCCGCATAGGTCAGCCAGGTGGCGGCGCCGAGAATGAAACGGTGATGCCAGCCGAGCGGCGTGCGGGCCACCCGGGCAAATTGCCACTGCCAGAGCAGCGCCACGGCCGGGGCGTCGAGCGAGAGCACGGTAGGCCATTGCCACCATTTCGGCCGGCCCAAAATGAAGCGTTCCATGCGGTCAATTTGTGCGGGATCGGCCGGGCGGCCAATTATTTTGCATCACGCCGGCCGGCGTCGGGGAAAATAAAAAGCCGCCGGCGGGCACCGGCGGCTTCGCAAAAGGATCGGAATGCTCAATGTTCGAGCGAATACGTGATATAAAAGCCGACGGGATCGCCAAGGTAGCGGTCGCCGCCCGGAATGATGTATTGCTTGTTGAAGATATTTTTCACCCAGAAGCTCACGCCGTGGTTCAGACGCAGAAAGCGCGTGGTTTTGAACTTATATTGGAAACCCACGTCCCACACCGCGAAGGCGGGGGAATAAACGAGGGCGGTCGAGCCCGGGACGAGCGAACCGTTGCTATTTTGGGTCGTGGTAGGCGCGTCGCTATTGTAGCGCATGCGAACGTTCGCGCTGAAGCCGGTGAACAGTTCGTAGCGGAAGGTCGAGGCGAAGGAATGCCGCGGCGTGCCGGCTTGGCGGCCCCATTTGTTGATCCGGTCATTGCCGGTGTTGTCGCCGGGAACCTTATCTTTGCTCACCTGGCCGACCAGCTTGGTGTCCAGGTATTGGTAGGCCGCGTAGACAAAGGCATGCTCGGAGGCGCGCCAGTTGAGATCGGTTTCGAATCCCTGCGAGGCCACGCCGCCGATGTATTGCGTGGTAGTGATGCCGCTGACGGGATCGAACACACTTTCCGAAACGTTGTGCTGCCGGACCTTGAAGACGTCTGCGGTGAAATTCAGCTGGTTGTCCAGCAAGGTGCCTTTCAGGCCGGCTTCGTAGCCGACGCTGTTCGACTTTGGCACGTCGGTGTACATCGTGGTGCTGGTGCCCGGAGGCAGGAAACCCTCGGTCTCGTCGGCATAGATGTTGATTTGCTTGGTAATCGCATAACTGATGCCGGACTCGACGGCGTCGTTGTTGCCATGGACTTTGCTGGTGATGCCCCAGAAATCGTCCTTGGCATAGACCTGATAATAATCGTGCCGAAACGCGGCGGTCAGCATCAGCTTGTCATTGAAAAAGAAGGCCTCGTGGGCGAGATCGAAGCCGGTGGACGGCACGGATTCATTCAGCTTGCTGAAGGAGGGGCCACCGGTGCCGGAGGATGCCTTCGCCACGGTGTGACCGAAGCTGTCCATCGACGGGACCTGAGGCGGATTGGGATTGGACGTGTTGAAGTAAAACGAATTGACGGGCAGGGCGGGGAAAATGGCCGGATTGATCACCGACACGGTGGTGGGATAGCTGAACCCGCCCTGTGCGGTCGTCTTCGAGGTCATGTTGCGCTCGTTGCGGCGGATATTATTGTAATAATCGAAGGTCAGCAGGGTGGTGTGCCGAACCGGGCCGGTGTGATAATTGGCCAGCAGCTCGGCGACGTAGCTTTCACCAAAACCAGTGAACTGACTCCAGGAGAGCGTGGCGCTGCGGCGGATCAGATTCGGACTGGCAATCGGGTCGTATTGACCTGAATAACCGGACGAGAGGGTGTAATTGGGATATTTATAAACGTTCGCGCCGGCACGGAAGGACAGCCAGTCGGCGAATCGGTGCTCAAAGATCATTTCCGCCGTATTTCTTTGGCGAATACGGTAGTCCACCGGAGTCGAATAGTAATGTTGCTTGATCTGGTAGGCCCAGCCAATGGCCTTGGTTCCGTTCATGAGGTAGGGCAGGGCCTGGACGGGATTTTGTTTGGTGATCTGGTAACCGCCATCGAAGAGAAAATCGGTGTTGGCGTTCGGCTTGTACAGAAGGGTGAGCAGCCACTCGCGAGTGAGGTTGGTGTTAACCTTGTCGCTGAACGCACGGTGATAATCTTCCACGTCGACCCGATAGAAAAGCGTGGGGTTGGCGCCGATCGGAACGGGGCCTGAAACCGCCGCCACCGTCTGGTTCACGCCATAGCTGCCGAGCGTCTCCTCGACTTTTTGATAAGGATGCGTCTTGGGCCGGGCCGTGTCGATGAAGACGGTTCCGCCGGGGGAGGTCTGGCCATAGATCATGGCGGCCGGTCCCTTGATGACCGAGATTTTCTCCAGGCCGTTGCGCGTGCGGGTGCCCAGGGCGGCGAAGCCGTTGCGCAGCTGGGTATTGTTGCCGCTGAAGCCGCGCAGGGTCTGCCCGCCGCTCAGGTCCGAACCTTGCAGCGACGGAATGAAGTTCATTTCGTCCGTCAGGTCGAAAATGCCGAAGTCTTCAAAAAATTCGGCATTAAGCGTGCTTACGGCATAGGGCAATTGCTTGAGCGGGGTTTTGATGCGCGCCCCGGCGGCATCCTCGGTCGGCACGTACGTCTCGCCTGCCTTGGCGGTGACGCCGAATTCAGGGAGGGTGAGGACTTCTTCATTGCTGCTCGAAGCCGGCGTTTCGCTGGACGTGGTGGTTTGGGCAGTCAGGCTGGCGGTGAACGCGACGCCAGCGGCGGCGACGAACAACCCGCGCCAGCCGCAAAGGATGCGGTGGTTCATAGGTAGGCTTTAGGGTACGGTTTGGAGGAAAGGTGCAGACGTCACCTGAGAGGGCGGGCGATCCCCCGGGGAAATCGCCTCAGACGTCTGCAGATTGGGCGTTAATCCTACCGTGCCGGAGGTGGAAAGATACCCCTCAATTGGAGGGTATTTGGTTAATCCGTTAACTCAAATGGCACCGGGGGCTCGCGACGGAAATTTTTTTGTGGCCGCAGCGGAACGTGGAAGCCGCCGGCCTCAGGCTCCCGGCGCCACCAGCTCGACGCTTATGCGACCCAGTTTGTCGTACGTCCGGCGGCGGCGGTGCATCGGCCACCAATCGTAAAGGTAGACTTGCATCGGCCGCCACATCGCCACCCAGCCGGTGATAATCAGCCCTTCATGCACAATCGATTGCCACGATCCTTCGCCAAGCCCGAGCACGGCCTGACTGGCCACCATGCAGACGGCGAGGAAGATCAGCCCGACCGCCAGGCTGCTCCGGCCTTCGCGAAAAAGTTCGCGCAGCTCATTGCGGGTGATGTCGGCGCGATAACGGAAATAATGCTGGACGGACTCGGCCACCTGCGCCGCCGTCGCCGGCGGTGGCTGCGCCAGATGCACGACGAGTTTGATATCGGCATCGGCCGGCGCCTCAAGCGCCCAGCTGATGATGAATTCCTCGGCATCGTGATCGAGATCGCGTTCATTGAACGGGGATGGATCGATGGAGTTGAAGAGCTGGCCCAATTCCCGCAGCTTGATCTTGATGACGTGGACGGCCGGGGGGCGGGAGCGCGACATGCCCGCAGCCTAGACAGGCCGGAGACGGGCGCAAAGCCCAATTGCGGCGGCCAGCCGCCCCGTCCGGAAAAGAATTGCCGCGCTGTGATCCTGGCGGCTTTCTCGCCGAGATGAAACCTCGTTTGCTTTCGGTTATTCTTAGTCTTTTCCCGTTCATGGCCGGGGCGGCGGCGGGTGCGGCTGACAGCTGGCGGCCGCTCTTCAACGGCAGGGATTTTTCCGGGTGGGAATGCTACCTGGGCGTGCCCCCGCCCTCCGTGAACATTCCCGGGGCGGAGCGTGATGCCCACGGCAAATATCTCCAGCCCCTGGGCGTGAACAACGATCCGTTGCACACTTTTTCTATCGTCGAAATTGACGGCGGACCCGCCATCCGCATGACCGGCCCGTTGCAGGGCGGCATCGCCACGCTCGAATCGTTTAGCAATTACCACCTGCGATTTCAGTTCAAGTGGGGCGAGCACCGCAAGGAGCAGCGGGCGGACCAGCGGCGCAACAGCGGGTTTCTCTATCATGCCTATGGCGCGCTCGGTGAAGTGAAGGGCCGCTGGCTAAGCTCGCACCAGCTCCAGATTGCGGAAAGCCAGACGGGCGACTACATCGCGATGGGCACGGCGGCGGCGCAAATTCATGCCCACTCCACCGATCCGAAACATTTTTTCTATGACGAAGCTGCCGGCCTGATCGCTTTCGGCAACAATGAACCGGCGGGGCCGTACTGCAATCAGGCAGGCAAGGACAACGAAAAGCCGGCCGGCGAGTGGAATACCCTTGAAGTCATCTGCCTCGGCGACACCTGCATCCAGGTTGTCAATGGTCACGTCACCGTCCGTGTCGCCGCTTCCCAGCGATCGGATGGCAAAACTTACGTGCCGCTCACGCAAGGCCGGCTGGAATTGGACATGGAAGGCTGGGAAATTTATTTCCGCAATCTCGAGATTCGCCCGATTACGGAGATCCCGGCCGAATATGCGGCGCACTAGGCAATGGGGGCGCTTCAGGGACTGCCTTGCCCGACATTAAAAATGCTCCGCGTAGGGACAGATGAAGCGGAGACAGTCCCGGTTGGTCCATGTCGGGCCTGACGGCCGGTTGGGCTCACTTCTCATCCCACGAGATAATCCGCCACGTTTGCGCAAGAAATGAGCGAGAGCAAAAGAAAGAATATGGAAACCAGGATGCTCGCCGAGAGCTGCCGCCGGGTCCGGCTTTCTCTGACGGCGATAATTCCTAGTGCGAGTGGACACCAGGTGACGAGGAGGAAGAAGGCAATGGAGCCGGCGCTGGAATTTCGGCCGCCCCCGCTGCCCGCCACCATTGCGCCAGCAAATGCGGCGTTAACGAAAATCCTTGCCAGTGGAAAAAGGAAAAGGAGTGACAAGAAGACGAACCGCCACGCGCCCGCGGCTTCTTCTTTTTTTTTCGGACGAAAAATCGACAGCCACGACCACCACGCATCACGGTCGCGCTGACGCGGGTCGCTCCGATCGGATGTTTTCATCGGAAGATCATTTGAAGTAGATCCAACAAAAAGCCGCCGTTCACTGCCAATCCAAGTATAGCCAATATCGGCCAGCGCTCGATCTTCCATAGCGAGAAGAGCGAAAGTACCGTCCCGATAAGACAGAAGATCGCGAGCAGCCCGAGCATCCACAGAATTCCTATGGGAGCCCATGCTGCACCACTGCCGTCGTGCGGCTGCATCGCTGCGCCAACCATCCAGCCGGTTCCGCCGCCTAGAAATGGCATGGCCAAAGACACGCCACCCAAAATAGCGTACGGCCGATGTTCTTCTTCAGGGTGTGACGGAGGCGACGATGCTGATCGCACGCCTAGAATAACCGCGGGGTCATCAAGCGTCTTTGCTTCTTTTCCAGACATAGAAAAAGAATACCGGCATTGGAAGGGTCAAAATTATGCTGATAATCGCCTGCATCCGGTAGCCTGACGGGGAGCGCGTAAGATCCCACAAGCGGATGCCAAGCAGCAGAAGTTGGCTCACGCATACGATAAACGCTAGGTGCTTTAGCTTCATAATTCTTTTGCCGAACGTTCAGTGATGAGTCATGTCGGCGCGCAGCGCCGATATCGGCTCTGGCCGCTTGTTCGGCTCTCTCTCAGTGATTGTGCGTCCATGCGATAAGATATCCGATCACAGCCAAGTATCCGATCAGAGGAATTGCGCCCAGCGATCGCCCGATCCATGAGCGGCTTTGGGTGATCGCGATAATCGACACAAGACAGCCGAGCATCGGAACCAGCCAAGCAATCGAATTCCATGATAAGGCACTGTGATTCGCCCCAGGCGCACCAGCCGCCGAGATCGCAGCCAACACGAAAAGCCCGGCATATAAGGGAAACCCTAGCCATGCGCCGATATGAAATCCGGCCGAAGGACTTTTTTTCTGCTCATTCAGGGTATCCGTGGTCGCTGGCTCTGGCGCCTTGTTCGGCTCCGTTTTCATGGTGCTAAAACAGCAGTCCCAAGGCAAAAGTCCAACCAAGGATGCCTGCAATGACAAAGAGTCCAACGCTGCATCGTGACAAAGCTCTTCTTCTCGGCGGAGCTACGCAGTCTGCCATTGCAAGTACACTTCCAATTCCCAGCTCGATGAGAAGCGCATATCGAATCCACGACGACAACTGCCACGACGATGCCGTCTTGAGGGTTGTGCCGTAAGCAAGCAATGTAACTCCGCACACTAAGAAGCTGGCGGCAGGTATACTCAGCAATGCGCTGCGATTAATGATCGATTCTCGAGAGCTCATTCTCGTGCCGAACGTCCAAGATACGATAACCTTCGCGAAAGGGGATGACGACTACTCGCCATATGAATGCCAAAGCAGCTACCCCACAAAAGATGACACTTCCGAAGCGCCACCCGATGGGCCACTTCGCTTCTACGTAGCCGTATATCGTAAACAATCCAACGGCAAAAACGAATCCTTCTATCAGGTGAAAGAAGAACGATCCGGCCTGCTTCGCCATATTTTTCATAGGAGCTTTCATTGCGGTAACTTTCGTCGAACGTCAAAGATGAATCACGCGCAGGTGGCACGACAGCTAATGTATTTTCATAAATTCGCCCAACGTCAAAGAAGAGCCACGACCATGGCTGGAGCGGAGCGTGCGCCAGCACGATCTATGACAGACCTAGGCATTGGCACTGGCGCCTGGTTAGCCCTTCTTTCCATACGTAATTCGATACACTCGCTCGCTTGAATCTCCGATATTCTCTCGGAAAATAAAGCCGTCATCCGTCTTCTCCAGGCTTTGCATCCGATTAAGCATCAGTTTCTTTTCTTTCGTCCAATCATGGGTGATCGCAGCCTTCACAAACGTGGCAACATCAACCACGTCTTTTGGCTGACCGCTTTCGTCAATCACGACTGAATAGTTTTTAATGCTCCAAAGTTTCTTTTCTTGAGACCATCCGTTCGCCGTCCACGTCCAGTGGGTCGTGTGCTCCGGGCCAGCCAACGTAATCACGCTCGCATCTTTAGGGGCAAAGAATGCAGCGATAAAAAACAGAATCTTTAAGATGGGATATGCGCTCATAGGAGTAGATTCTTAGCTAACGTTAGAGATGCCCCGCGCGAGAATCAACGCTGCCGGAGCGGCTCCGGTCGGTCCGCGTTGGCTCTAGCGCCTGGTTCGGCCCCGTCTTCATCTCTTTATCGTCTGACGCCTATGCTCGGCCATATCGTCCGCGTGACCTTGAAGGCCGAGGCGCCGGACCTGCTCAATACAAGCGGCGCGATCGGATCGGAAGACAAAGGAAAACACCTTCGCCACGACGTTGTTGAATTTCTTACAGACTATGGGATCGGAGTGCTGAGTACAGTCGGCACAGGTCGCATATTTAGATTCGACGCAACAGCTACGCACCTTGCACCACTTTGCCTTTACATTTGCATGGCAGCCTGGGCACTTCTGACTCAAGTATGCCCGACAGGCTCCGCAATAGAGACCACAGTACGCGACTAGGCTGGGATCTGACACAATTGCTTTCATAGATATTCTTTGCCGAACGTTAGAGATGACTCACGCGAGAATCAACGCTGCCGAAGCGGCCCCAGCCGGTCCGCGTTGGGTGTGGCGACTGGTTTGGCCTTTTTTTTCGTCAACGGTTTTCAGGTGCGAGCTTCCGGATCTCAGCCGAGAAAGCAGCATGGGCAATAGCATCGACCGGCCTATGCTTCGGTGTCGTGCACGCTGGAATGGCTCCTAGATAATTACCATTCTTCCAATTTCGCGACGGGCGGATCGGCCTAGGCGCGAACCCACCGCCACAATTCGGGCACACATTGCCGATCACCTTTTCGACGCAGGCCGTGCAAAAGGTACACTCGAACGTACAGATGCGTGCCTCTAATGAATCAGGTGGCAGCGCCTTGTTGCAGTGCTCGCACGTTGGACGAAGCGCCAGCGCTTTAATCACGTCGAACTCCTCGTCGGTCATGCCGTACTTGCGGCGAATCTCTTCTTTCGATGTGGGCATTGGAAATCTGTGCGCGTCTTTCTTGCCGAACGATCAAGCTCAGCCACAGCCGCCGAGCCTGACTTCCAAATGCAAATCTAACAATCGCATTTCATGTCAACGTCGAAAACGCCGGGCCCAGCGCCTTATTAGGCGGCTCGTACGAACTCCATCCGCATCAGCTCCCCGGCTGAATCAACCTACCGTCAACCAAAACGCGGCAGACGATGCGAAACCAGCCACCGAGCGAAACTTTGATGATCTCGCCCTCTCCATCGCCTGACCCGATTTTGCCCCGCAGCTGACCGCAAAATGCAAACTCTTTGTGCTCGTCTTGCATCTCGCCATCAACGATCAGCCGCTCACCAGTAAACCATCCGTTCTCCACGCGAATCTCGTGGCCTTTGTGTTTGATGTTCCATGTTTTCATAGTGATAAGTTGCAAATACCGCCTAACGTCAAAGATGAGCCACGCGCGCAGCTGGCGCGACACGTGCGTCAGCACGGGGCGTGACAGCTGTGGGCGTTGGCTCTGGCGCCTTGTTCGGCTCTTTTCTAAGGTCATATTCTTCGCAATTCTTGAACGAGTCGAAGAACTTCATTCGCTCTGGATCGTCTATACTGTCCCACGATTTTGGAACGTAAGCAGACACTGAAATAGAAGCCACAACTCTGGCGCTGCCTCCGGGCTTGCTCCGGATTTCGATAAAAACACCGGACGTAAGATGATAATAATGTATCTGCATTCCCTTCCGATAAGCTTCCGGTGTTAGCGCTACTTCAAACATCGTCGGCTCAGCACCATATTCCCGTAGCTTTTCATCCGCTTGATCGAATGGCATGCCGAGATAGAGTACGCTTGCGCTTCTGGTCACGGGGCGCGCGCCTGAGCCGGCATCAAAGTGCCCCATGCAGCCTGAAAGAAACGCAAGAAGCACAATGCCCGTGTAACGCATGTTTATTTGCCGAACGTTAAAGCTGACCCACGCGAGAATCAACGCTGCCGAAGCGGCCCTGGCCGGTCCGCGTTGGGTGTGGCGACTGGTTAGCCCTTTGATTGGAGGCGATGCCGATCATGGTCTGTGAAGTAGACCGATAAGTGCAGCGATAAGCACGGCAGGAATAAAAGCAAACATCCACATGACGCATGCGAAGATCCAAAAACTGTAACTCACATTTTTTCTTCGATGAGGAATCCCTGCACAAAACCCGCTCGCGAAAAAGAAAGGAGTCATGGCCAAAAAGACCGCCTCTTCTTTTTTCGGGAAGAGTGCAATCGCGACGATGAAGGCCGTAGGGAAAAGGGCCAGCGGGATCAAATAGCGCCAGTATCGGCGCAATCCTTCAACTAAAGGGATACGCTCCTGCTTGATCATCCTTTTTTGCCGAACGTTAAAGGTGTGCCGACGACTACGGCTGGCGCGGCTCCTGCCCCGCAGGAGCCGTGACGGACGTAGGCGTTGGCACTAGCGCCTGGTTGGCCTCTGTTTTCATCTCTTTTGGAGGAGGAAGTCGATAAATGAACCGGCAATAACGTGAACACCTCCGAAATCATGGTCTTCTACGACTACCTGCCCAGTCACCTGGTCAATGCCCATCGGATTTCCACTACCGTCCCAGCCAACCACGAACACATCTTTCTTTTTCCAACCGTTCGCCATGGCCGCTTCGCGCCTGAACTTCAGATGACTCTTTCTCAATCGCGTGATGTCGTCGATACGCTCAGAGCCAACAATACCGCCTCCGCAGACGCCAAGAAACCAGCGAAGGTCAGCAGGAATGGCTCCGAACTCAGCTTCAAAAACCGAGAGCTGCTCCGAAGTCGCGGGAACATACCGACAACCCTCGGGAAGAGCAGAGTGCGCCTCGCGAATCTGACTTTGCTGTGCTGGTGTCATCTTTTGGCCAACGTTAGAGCTGACCCACGCGAGAATCAACGCTGCCGAAGCGGCCCCAGCCGGTCCGCGTTGGGTCTGGCGACTGGTTAGCCCTTCTTCTCATTTGGGTCTTGGTCGATCCACCAGAGCTTCCACTCGTTATTCTCTTTCCTAAAGCCAAACTCTTGCTGGGCTATCACCGTGTTCTGGGGAAGTGTGTAGAACACCGAGAAGGCAACGACCTCCTTCGTGCCGAAATAACCTGCTTTCCACTCTTTAATCGTTGCTTTCGGAAAGCGCATCGAAAACTCCTTGAGTGCCCGGTCTACAAGACCAAGAGATCGGATCTCCGCAAGATTCTGCTCCATCACTTTTTTCTGTTCGGGAGTCGGCTCCGATGTGGTGTTGGAGCCTTCGAGATCGCGAACGCGCTCTTCGAGCGATTTCTCTTTCTTTTCGTCCGCGCAAAACGCCACGCTCACGAATAGCAACGTCGAAAAAAGTAGGCGGTAGAGCACGACAATTCTTTGGCTAACGTTAAAGGTGTGCCGCGCCTGTGGCCGGCGCGACCGGTGCGCCAGCAGCGGGCGTGACGGGCATAGGCGTTGGCACTAGCGCCTGGTTAGCCTTACTTTGATCGGCTCCTTCTTGAACCGCCTTATCTTTAGCTTCTTCAATTGATTTTATATTCTCAAGGAAACCGTGAAATGGGGTTATGCTCTGAACTACACATAGCCCAGGCAATGACTCTCCCGTCGACCTGTTCGGAATATATGCCGATACGCACCCAAGAATATTCGTGAACGATCCAAACGATCTAAACACAGGACCACCACTGACGCCGTTTATGGCAACGCCATCAATCAAGTATGAGTCGGTCGCCTCGTCCCATGCGCTGACCTTGCCTTCAAAGAAACAAAGTAGACTCGGTCGTAACGCTGGAAATCCGAGCCATCCAACCGACAATCCCTGCCGAAGTGACTTATTCTGTGGAGCTAGCTCAAGCTGGTCTATCGGCAGTGAATCCAAACCCTGCGGCGAAAAAATGATAAGGGCGACATCTCGATCACTTCTCCGGTAAATATAGCGATCCTCTTCTTTCAGCAGCATCTCTTTTCCGGTCGCGTGATGAAGAATCTTGATGGGAAGGCTCCACTCATCCGCGTGCTGAACAACATGCCATGCGGTCGCTATGCCGCATAGCCCCGTCTTACGAGTAGTGATAAGAAATCCACTGCCGTGTCCCTGCGGCGTCCGGATCATAAACGTGTACTTTCCTACGCGCTCGGTAGCCTCAGCCCAGTGGAGATCGTTCGAATCTATTCTGCTGGTATTGTCAGTTTGGCTCATGGAATTGTTTTTGGCTAACGTCAAAGATGAGTCAACGCAGCCCTCAACATTGCCGAAGCACCAAACGCCTGTACGCGTTGGCTCTGGCGCCTTGTTCGGCGGTCGAAGTGCTTCACTGAAATCCGTGCCGTAGCGCGTGCGTCGGCTCGGTCCGAAAAAGGCCGATTCGCGCTCGCTTGTCGTGGGGCATAATGCGCACCGCTTTCCCTAGATGTGTTTGCGATTATCTCCTGACTCGGCTCGCTCAGCGCGTAACGCGCTCGGCGTGATCGCAGCGCCTTTGCTGATCCGCAATCGCTGCGCTGAGCGCTGGCGCGATCCAGGAAAAAGTGCATAACTACATCGCTCAGCTGACCCCTCAACTCAGACAATAACATCCGGATCTGGCTGCCACTCGGCTCCGCTTTCCGGCGCGCTCTCTGGTACCGCTTCTCCACTTGATGCCGAACGTTAGAGCTGACCCACGCGAGAATCAATCATTGCCGAAGCGGCCCCAGTCTGTCCGCGTTGGGTCTGGCGATTGGTTAGGCTTTTTCTTCTTCATGCTCGAAACCTCTCCGCACCCACCGAACAATCGCGAGGCCGACTGCCGGAAGCCAGCCGACGATCAGAGGAATGGACAGCGCTATGAAAAATACCCTCAAGCGGAACTTGGATTCTAGCGGAATTGGGTCGTCAGAGGTGCCGCTGTGGTATGCGAGGGATGGTATCGAATCGAAAAAATAACGCTTCTCAAATTCTGATCGCTGCGACTCGTAGACTACATAGGCAACTAGGCTGACAACCCACACGGCAGATAATACGATTCCAAGTCGATACCAGCCATGGATTCCATTTTTCATCTTTTTGCCTAACGTTAGAGCTGACCCAGGCGAGAATCAATCATTAGACCTGACCCAAGCGAGGACAAGCGCGGTGTGCTAAACCCGATACCGCTTTGCGGTTGATGCAGAGCAAGAGTAAATCTCCAGTCTAACTAAGATTATGAATGCCGCGAGACCTAACATTCTCTGGATCGTGACCACGCAGTGGCGGGCGCAGGCGTGCGGTTATGCGGGGGATCCGAACGCGCGCACGCCGCACCTCGACGCGCTGGCGGCGGAGAGCATCAACTTCACCCAGGCGGTGACGCCGCATCCGTTCGGACCGTTTGCGCGCGCGGCGATACTGACGGGCGTGTTGTCGCCGGAAAACGGGCTGCGCGGTTATTTCGATCCGCTGCCGGTCGGTACCCGGACGATCGCCCACGATCTGGTGGCGCGGGGCTATGCCACGGCGTTTTTTGGCAAATGGCATCTGGGGAGGCGCGACCCGTCGGAGCCGCTGGTGGGCGAGGCGCACGCCAAAATCGTTGTGCCGACGGAGGAACGTGGCGGCTTCGAATTCTGGGAGGGTTTTGAAAGCGGGTTTCTGATCAACGATCCGTGGCTGCATGGAACGCGTCTGCCACAGCCACAACGCTTCGTTGGTTATCAGTCCGATGTCGTCTGTAGCCGGGCGGCAGAGTGGATCGCGGAAAAAACCAGGGGGCAGAGGTCAGAAGTCAGCGGTCAGAAGTCAGAAGCCAGAAGGCAGAAGTCAGAGGTCAGAAGTCGGAGGCTAGAGGCCGGAGGCGAAAAGACAAAGGCCGGGCACCAAAAGCCAGAAACCGGAAGCCAGCGGGTTGAACACGGAAAACAGGATGCGACCAAAATCGAAAATCCAAATTTCAAAATCCAAAATTGGTTCGCCGTGGTGAGTCTGGAGCCGCCGCATCCACCGTATGATGCGCCAGCCCCCCGCTCAGGCTCCGGAAATGTATCCGATATTTCATTACGAAATCCGGCAGAAATCATTCTGCCGGCGAACGTGCCGCTCGGCGGCGAGGTGGAGGCGCGGGCGCGGCGCGAGCTGGCCGGTTATTACGCGCACATTGAGGCGACCGATCGAGCCATCGGCCGGCTGCTGGCGACGGTGCCGCGCGACACGGCGGTGGTTTTCACCTCGGTGCACGGCGACATGCATGGCGCGCAAGGATTGTTTCGCAAGGGATGGCCGCATGAGGAGAGCGTGCGCGTGCCGCTGCTGATGCGGTGGGGTGGAAATGCGGAGTGGGGAATGCGGAAT
>Ga0070741_10006241_pt1 | contig 25767 bp, 21 predicted proteins | sample Coa_R1_4_FD_66440 | JGI IMG/M metagenome (GOLD analysis project Ga0070741, IMG submission 66440) | Surface soil microbial communities from Centralia Pennsylvania, which are recovering from an underground coalmine fire - Coalmine... | ecosystem: Environmental > Terrestrial > Soil > Unclassified ... | reverse complement strand
TCGCGCTTCCAGGTGTCGGCACCGCCCCGGCTGTCGAGCTGGGCCGTTACCGAGCGGGAAGCGGAGACTTCGGGCTCGCGCCCGTCGGCCTGCGCCTGAGTCGCGCCGCCAACGGTGTGAGCGTCAAGCACGCGGAGATCTCGCGCGCGATGTGGCAGCGGCTCGACCCCGGGCGCCCGGCCGACGCGCCGATCACCGCGATCACCAACGGCGTGCACCTGCCGAGCTGGGTGTCGACCCCGATGCGGGAGCTGCTCGACCGCCACCTCGGTCCGGACTGGCTTGCTCGAGCCGCCGACCCCAAGACGTGGGAGCCGGTCGCGAACATCCCCGACGCCGAGCTGTGGGAGGTTCGGCGCAAGCAGCGCAGAGCGCTCATGGACTTCGTGCGCGAACGCTCGGCCCTCGACCGGCTGGCGCGCGGCGAGCCGCAATGGTTCGTCCAGGCCGCGGCCCGGACCTTCGACACCGACGTGCTGACGGTCGGGTTCGCCCGCCGGATCGCCTCGTACAAGCGACTTCACCTTCTGATCCGCGACCCGCAGCGAGCGCTGTCGCTCATCCGTGGGCCGCGACCGATTCAGATGCTGCTTGCCGGCAAGGCGCACCCGCAGGACGAAGAGGCCAAGGGGATCGTGCAGCAGCTGTTCGCGCTCAAATGGGCGCCGCACGTTGCCGAGAAGGTCGCGTACCTGGAGGACTACGACCTCCAGATGGCCGCCGAGCTGGTAGCCGGCTGCGACGTGTGGATCAACCTTCCCCGGCCGCCGCAGGAGGCCTCCGGGACCAGCGGGATGAAAGCCGCGGTCAACGGCGGCCTCAACGCGAGCGTGCTCGACGGCTGGTGGCTGGAAGCATGCGACGGCGAGAACGGCTGGGGCATCACCACGCCTCCCGGCGACAACGCCTCGCAGGACGCCGCGGACGCGACGGCGCTGTACAACCTGCTGGAGCAGGAGATCATCCCGTCGTTTTACGAACGCGACGAGACGGGCCTGCCCCGGCGCTGGGTGGCGCGCATCAAGCGCTCGCTCATGACCGTCGGCCCGCGGTTCGGCGCAGGCCGGATGATCGAGGAATACTCCGCGGCCTGGAAGACGCAGGTCCGCGCCTAGACCGGGTCCTCAGCGACCCTCGACCGGCCGCAGCCGTCCGCCGCGCCACCCGATGGACCACCTGCCTGCGCGGATGCCACCATGCGTGATCGAGATCCTGGCGGTGAGCTCCAGCATCAGTCCGCCCGCGACGATGGCTGCGGGGACGCCGATCCAGCTCCAGCCGGGCAGCGGGCTGATGGCGAAGAATCCCCTAACCTGGGGCACCGCCAGCGCCGCAAGGGAGGCCGCCGCGCAGCCTGCCAGGACGACGCGGCGAGCTGTGGTCAAGGGGCGCGCCACGATCCACAGGACCCAGAACGAATCACCGCCCAGGGCTAGCACCGCGATCGTGCGGCCCTGGGCAAGCGTGACGTCGAGGAACCACGTCGAAAGCGCAAACACCGCGATTGTGACGAGCCCGATAGTCACACCCGCCGGCACCGCGAAGCGGACGGTGCGTCGCGCGAACCCGGGTCGTGCCCGGGCCATGTTCGGTTCCAGGGCCAGGAAGAAGGAGGGCAGACCCAGGCTGAACATCGTCGCGAGCGTGAGCTGCCGGAGCAGGAGCGGGAACGGAAGGGCGAGCACGCCGACCACGAGCGAGAACGTGAACGCGTAGGCCGTCTTCGTCACGAACAGGCGGCCGAGGCGTTCCATGTTGCCGATCACGCGGCGCCCGTCGGCGACGGCCTCCGGGAGCGAGTCGAAATCGCTGCGCATCAGGATGAACTGCGAGATCGCTCGCGACGCGGCGCTTCCGGATGCGAGCGCGATGGCGACATCGGCCTGTTTCAGTGCCGGCACGTCGTTCACGCCGTCGCCCGCCATGGCAACCAGGTGGCCCGCGGCCTGGAGGTCTTTTATGACCTGCCGCTTCTCGGCTGGTGACACGCGGCCTCTGACCGCCGCGGCATCGATCCCGAGCTTGCGCGCCACTGCGGCCACTGTGAGATCGCTGTCGCCGCTCAGGATGCGCATCTCGATGCCCTCGCGGCGGAAGTATTCGATCATCGGCGCGGCTTGCGGCCGCACGCGTTCCTCGAAGCTCACGAGAGCGGCTGGGGTGAGACCCGGCGGCAGCGGTGCGTCCGCCGCGACGCGACCACTTGTGAACCCGAGCGCAAGGACGCGGTAGCCCTCCCTGGCCATTGCGCCTGCCGCGGCGACGGCATCGGCCCAGGCCGGTTGAGAGCCCTTCGGCACGATCGCTTCTGGTGCACCCAGCACCCAGGTCCCTCTGCCCTCGAAGCTCGCGGCGCTCCAGCGCCGAGCCGAGCTGAAGCTCACTGTGGAGGTTGCAACCCATCCGTCCCCCGGCCGCCGGGCGGCTGCGATTGCGGCGAGCACGGCATTCGGCGCTGGCTCCGTCGCGGCGATGGCGCCGAGGGCCGCGTCCACCTCCATCTGGGGGGCCAGACAGCGGACGCCCGCCAGTGACATGCCGCCTTCGGTGAGCGTGCCCGTCTTGTCCATGCAGACGACATCGACTCGGGCCAACGTCTCGATCGCGACGAGTTCCTGGACGAGAATCCCTCGCGAGGCGAGGCGGACGACCGCGGTCGCGAACGCCAGGCTCGTCAGAAGGATCAGGCCCTCCGGAACGAGCATGACCATCCCCGCCACGGCGGCGCGCGCGGCGTCGATCGCCGATGCATGGGCGTGGAATTGCGAGACGAGCAGCATCACCGCGGCAAGAGGCATCGCCCATCCGATCACGCGCAGGACCTGGTTGGTGCCTTTTCGCAGCTCCGAGGGCGCCCTCTTGAACCGCCTTGCCTCGGCGGCCAGGACCGCCCCGTACGACGCGGTGCCAACCTCGCTCGCCTCGAAGACGCCTGAGCCCGCGACCACGAAGCTGCCCGAACGCACCGGCTGGCCGGCAGGCTTCGCGACCGGGTCCGATTCGCCGGTCAGCAGCGATTCGTCGACCTCGAGGCCGTCGGCCTCGAGCACCCGGCCGTCCGCGACAACCTGGTCGCCCCGTGACACGACCACGGCGTCGCCCTTCACGACGGCCGGGGCGGCGACCTCGCGGACGGCGCCGTCCCGCACCACCCTGGCCCTCGTCGCCGTGATCACCTCGAGGCGGTCGAGCACGCGCTTGGCGCGCACTTCCTGGACGAGCCCGATCGCGAGGTTGGCGATGAGGACAAGCCCGAAGGTCGCGTCCTGGATCGGACCGAGCCACAGCGTGATGACCAGGAGCACGCCCAGCATGGCGTTGAAGCGATTGAAGAAGTTGGCCACCAGGATGTCGCGGTACGACCGCGAGCGGTGCTCCCGCGCCTGGTTGGCGAGGCCGGCCGCCGCCCGACGGCGAGCTTCGGCCTCGGTCAGTCCCGCAACCTGGACCGACACGCGCTCAGGCGCCCCCGGGATCGTGCCCGAGCGTTTCCCGCGTCTTGAAGTCGGCGGCCGGCAGCCACGTCGGTATCGACGAGTTCATACAGAGTTGATGTTCGCCGCGACGCCCTCCCGGGTCGTGGGCCGTGCGGCCCGCCGGCCCTGGGACCAAAGGCGCTCGTGCCGCCTCGCGGGCCCGACGGCCGCGGCCTTAAGGCGTCATCCGATTGTGCAGGCTCGCCCCGAGCATTGGCCGGCGAGCCAGCGGTCGAGCTCGGGTGTCAGGTGCGTGGTCGAGCTCCCGCGACGCAGGACGAGGGTCGTGCCTTTCGCGCACGCGGTCCCGTAGCCGCCCGAGAGCGCGGTCGTCACGACCTCGCGCAGCTGGTCCTCTTCGCCGGGGAAGAAGGCGTCGTTCGTCGACGGGTCGATCGCGATGTAGTCCGCGTTTGCGCTCGACGTGATGACGTAGATCACGGGCCTGTGGGACAGGTGCGGCACCAGCCTGTTGGACGCCGCCACGCTCGCGTCGGGCGGGATCACGTCGAGGCACGATTGGATCTGCGCGACACGGCTGTCGGGCAGGTAGTTGGCCGCCTCGGCAAATGGGCGCACCAGGGCGAAGGTCAGCACCGCGCTCGCCAGCAGTGCCGCGGCGGCCAGCGCCGTGAGGCCATGACGTCCGATCCGGCGACCCCATGCGCGTTTGATCTGGGCGCACGTGTCCATCGCCGCAAACGCGAGGATCGGCGCGGGAAGCATCGAGTACTGGAAATGGAAGGACCAGAAGTTCGGCGACGAGGACCAGAAGCGCTCGAGGAACGACGGCAGCGCCACCACGAGCAGCGGCGACGCCAGCGGCAGGAGCGCGAACGCGGCGAACGAGCCCACCCATACGCGTGCCTTCTCGGCGGGGGTGAACAGGAGCTTGAGGCTGTCGAGAGGGTGCCGGACGACGTGCGCGGCCGCGCTTGCCGGGCCGCTGCCGAGAGCGTCGTAGGTCCAGTGGCGGTATGAGACGCCGCCGCCGAGCGCGGGGATGACGACGCCGAGGAGGAGAGCGAACCAGGCCGCGTTGGCGGCCATGAGCGCTCCGCCGAGCAGCCACCTGCGCTGCACCACCAGGATGTAGAAGCCGAGCGCGATCAGCGTCAGCGCGACATCCTCACGGGTGAGCATCGCGACGACCACCGCGGGGAACAGCAGCGCGTTGCGCCGCGTCATCGTCGCGTACAGCGCGAGCGACATCGCCGGCACGGCGAAGACAACGTGATGGAAGTCGTACACGACGCCTGCCAGCACCCCCCAGAAGGACAGGTAGGCGGCTTCGAAGCAGATGGCGGCGACAGGGCCCAGCGTCCTCTCGCCCCACAGGTAGATCGGGATGGCGGCGAGACCGAGGAGGATCGCCTGGGCGACGAGCAGCACCCCGGCCGAGTTCCAGATCCACATGAACGGGGCGAGCACCATGAGGATCGGGTGGAAGTGGTCACCGAGCAGGTTCGGGATGCCGAGGATCGTGTTGTGGATGAACTCGAACCGGCTGTAGCCCCACACGGTCTGGTCCTGGTCCGCGAGATCGAACGCGTTGCTTGCGAAGTGGTCGTGCCGGTACAGCGAGAACGCGGCGTAGCCGGCCGAGGCCGCAACGGCAAGCATGATCGCGGCGATTCGCCAGGCACGCGTGCCGCCGGCGCGTGGCGGCGCAGCCTCGGCGGCCGGCGTCCCGCCTTCTTTACGATTGCTTTCGCTTGCCGACATCACAAGAACGTCTCTCGAGCCTGAGCCTGGTCCTGCCGGCGCACAACGAGAGAGAGAACCTCGACTGGCTCCTGCCTCGCATCAACGAATCGCTCCCGACGATCGCCGAGCGCTTCGACGTCATCCTCGTCGACGACGGCTCGACCGACGGCACGGGCGAGCTCGCGAAGCAGATCGCCTCCCGGCTCGGGATGGTTCTTCACGTGGTGCGCCACGAAGGGAAGTTCGGGTACGGCGCGGCTGTGGGCGACGGGCTGCGCGCTGCGGACATGGACTACGTCGCGTTCACCGACGCCGACGGGCAGCTCGACCCCGCGGACCTTGCGCTCCTGGTGCCCTTGCTGAAAGACGCGGACCTCGTGGCGGGTTGGCGCACGAGCCGCGAAGACCCAGCGTTCCGCTCAGTCATCAGCGGCGTCTTCAACCGGCTCGTGCTCTTCACGTTCCGGATTCCCGTGCGCGACGTCAACTGCGCGTTGAAGGTCGTTCGCACGGCGACGCTGCGGAAATTCACGCTTCACTCGCGCAGCGCGCTCATCAACGCCGAGCTGTACTGGAAGGTGCGCGAACACGGCGGAAGGTTCGTCCAGGTCGGCGTCCCGCACCATCCGCGGCGCAAGGGCGAGCGAAAAGGCGGTCGCATCGTGCCGATACTTCGCGCGACTAAGGAGCTGGTGCAGGTCCGTGTGCGCGGGTCAAACGGCTGAGGAGCGGGCCGCGGCCCTCCCGACCTTCACCCTCGGCGTCTGCGGCGCGCGGAACTTCCCGCGACCGCCCACGCGCCAGTCGACCCGCGGCGTGAACAGGTCTGGCCTGATGCGTCGCTTGTAGCGTTCGACCAGGCCGATCACGCGGTCGATCAGCGAGTCCTGCAGCTGGTGCGGGACCAGGCCGAGGTCCAGGAGCCGCTGGTGCTTGGCGTTGTAGTAATGGTCCTCGAGCTCGGTTCGCGGGTTGGCCAGGTGCTCGATCCGCGTTTCGAGGCCGTGGTGCGCTCGCGCCGCCCTCACCCGCTCCGCGAGCTCGGAGACGCTGAACTGCTCGGTGAACTGGTTGAAGACCCGAAACTCGCCGCGCGCCGCCGGGTTCAGGATGGCCAGCTCGATGCAGCGCACCGTGTCCCGGATGTCCAGGAAGCCCCTGGTCTGGCCGCCCTTGCCGTAAACCGTCAGCGGAGACCCCACCGCCGCCTGGGCGCAGAAGCGGTTGAGGACCGTGCCCCAGACGTCGTCGTAGTCGAAGCGGGTGCGCAGCTCGGTGTGCAGGTCGGTCTCGGGCGTGCCCGAGCCGTAGACGACGCCCTGGTTGAGGTCGGTCGCGGCCAGGCCCCAGGCCCGGCAGGTGAACATGATGTTGTGGCTGTCGTGGACCTTCGAGAGGTGATAGAAGGAGCCCGGCTGCTTCGGGTAAGGGAGGCGGTCCTTGCGACCGTTGTGCTCGATCTCGATGAAGCCTTCCTCGATGTCGATGTTCGGCGTCCCGTACTCGCCCATGGTGCCGAGCTTGACGAGGTGGCATTCCGGCGCCGACTCGCGCAGCGCGAACAGCAGGTTGAGCGTCCCCACGACGTTGTTGACCTGCGTCTCCACGGCGTGCGGGCCGCTGATCATCGAGTACGGCGCGGAGCGCTGCTCCGCAAAGTGCACGACCGCGTCCGGCCGGTACTGCGCGATCAGAGCGGTCACGTCGGCGAGCTGGCACAGGTCGAGCTTCTCCCACACGATGGTCCGCCCGGTTTCCGCCTTCCAGCGCTCGACGCGGCGCTTCATGCTGGCGATCGGCACCAGGCTCTCCGTGTCGCAGAGCTTGTCCCAGTGGCGTCGAATCAGGCTGTCCGCGGCCACCACCTCGTGGCCCTTGGCCGAGAGATGCAGCGCGGTCGGCCAGCCCAGATATCCATCGGCTCCGAGGACGATTACTTTCATGCTTCCCACATCCTAGTTTGCTGTTGTGATCCCGTCGCGCCGGGCCCGGAACCACGACCACGTGTGCTCGAGGCCGGTCGCGATGGCGACGTCCGCAGTCCAATCCAACCACACCCGGGCACGCGAGGTGTCGAGGCAGACGCGCCGGACCTCGCCCTCGCGTGCCGGCTCGCGCTCGGTCCCGCCGTCGAGCCCGGCCAGTCCAGCCAGGATCGCAACGACCTGGTTGACCGACGTCTCGCAGCCGGTCCCGACGTTCACCTCACCGGATCGCCGGCTCTCGAGCGCCATGACGTTGGCGCGCGCCACGTCCATCACGTACGTGAAGTCACGCGTCTGGCCTCCGTCCCCGAAGACCCGTGGCGCTCGGCCTTCGAGCAGGCGGTGGCACGAGATGGCGACGAGCCCGGCCTCGCCTGTCCCGTCCTGCCGCGGACCGTACACGTTGCCGTAGCGGAGGGCGAGTGTCGTGATCCCAAACCTGCGCCTGAACGACGACAGGTACACCTCCTCGGTCCGCTTGCCCGCGCCGTAGGCGGACACCGGCGCGGCCGGCATGGTCTCGCGGGCCGGCAGCACCTTGGGGTCGCCGTAGACCGTGCCGCCCGACGAAGCGGTCACGATGCGCCGCGCCCCTGCCTTGACGGCGGCGTCGAAGAGCGCGATCGAGCTGGCCACGCTGGCCTTCACGTGCCCACCGGGGTCGCGTGCCGCGCGCATCACGCCGCCCTTGGATGCGAGGTGGAGCACTGCGTTCGGACGGAAGTCGCGTATCGCGCGGGCGCTCTCCTCGCTGCCGCAGTCGGCGGCCAGCCTCTCCGCTCCGGTGTCGACTCCGCACGGGTGCGTGAGGTCGTCGATCACGAGCACCTTCGTGCCCCGCTCCAGCAGCATCTCGACGGTGTGGGAGCCGATGAATCCCGCGCCGCCGGTCACGACGACCCTCAGCTCGCGACCACCTCCTCCGCGGGTGCCTTTTCGGCCGACCTGTTGAGGTCCCAGTACGCGACGAGACCGGCGACGGCCTGGGGCAGCGTGGACGTTCCGCGCATCAGCACCGCGACGGTGGCCGATGCGGCGACGGTCACGCCGTAGCTCGCGAGCACCGTCACCATCACTGCGTCCATGCTGCCGATGCCGAAGGGCACAGTCGAGATCGTGCCGCCGACCTGCGAGGTCGTGTACACCGCCGTCGCCTGCGCGACCCCGACCCGGATGCCGAGACCTGCCATCAGCAGCCACACCTGCAGGCCGCTCAAGGCGAAGATCACGACAGTCAGCGCGGAGGCACGAACCAGGAGCGGCAGCGAACCGATCATGTCGCGCAGGTTGTCGGCCATGCCGAGAGCGCCTTCGGCGTAGCGGCTGAGCTGCCGCCCGCTCGTCACCCTGGCAAGCGCCCATCGCTCGAGCCGCGGCGCGGCGCGCTCCAGCACGAACGGCGCGACCGTGGCCGCGGCCATGACCACCGCGATCGCGACCCAGCCGGCCGGCCCGTAGCGGAGGAACACGACCAGGGCGATCGCGGCCGCGATCATCAGGCCGAAACTGAACAGCCGCTCGAACATCACCACCGCCGCGCCCGCCCGAAGCGGCACTCCCGCGGTGCGCCGCCAGAGGTAGGCGCGCAGGTAGTCACCGCTCGACGCGGGCGTGACGCTGCTCGATGTCTGGCCCACGAGCTGCACCTCGAGCAGGGAGCGGAACGGCACCCGGTGCCCGGCATGGCGCAGCACCACCGCCGCCCGCGCGAGCCGCAGCAGCACGATGGGGACGTTCATGGCGACCGCCGCCACAACCGCGGCCGGGCTCGTCTGCCGGATCGTCCGCCAAATCTCGGCCGGATGGCTGATCAGGACGAGCGCCGCAACCAGCGCGAGCCCGATCACCAGCGGAACGGCACGATTGCCGAGGATCGATCTCGCCAGTGTCACGGCCCGCCGCGATGCGGAAGGCATATGGGTCACGGCGTCCCCGCCCGACGGGGGCACCCGCCGTCCTGGTTATGGCGTGTCAGGTCAACCTCCCCTTCATCTTCCACGATCGAGCCGTGCCCGCGGCGCGCATACCTTATATACGGGCCGGCTCGATCAGCCGCAGCGCGCGAACTCGAGCGGTCCCCTGTGCAGTCTCTCGACGCCGCTGCCGGTGATCCTCACCATCTCGCCGACCTGGACGCCCATCCGCAGGTCTTCGGTGACCACGTTGGGCTGGATCACGACCAGCATGTTCGCGCGGTAGGTGAACGGCCTGCCGCCATCAGACGTGCGCCGCGTTCGCACGTACGGCGCGTAGACACCCCCGACGGCCATGTGGACCAGGTCGTCGTAGATCGTGAAGCCCGCGGCGTGGATGTCATCAGCGACGTCGAGCACGTCGTCGGCCGTCGCGCCGTCCCGCAGCACTCCCCCGATCCGCTCGAACACCTCGACGGCCACCTCGTGCATCCGCAGATACTCGGGCGTGGGGTCGGTCGCGACCGCAAAGCAGCGCAGGACCTGGCCCCAGTACCCGTGGTGCATCGCGCTCAGCTCGGTCAGCACGACGTCGCCTGTTTCGAGCAGGCGCGAGGACTGCAGCTGGGCGGGTGCGCAGAGCCGTGGCGCGCTCATGGGCGTCGAGGCGATGTAGTGGATGTGAGTGCGCCCGCCGATCCCGTAATAGGCGGACTGCACGATCGCCGCCAGGCCGTCCTCCGACAGGCCCGGGCGGATGCCGGCGCGGAGGGCGTCGACCGCCAGGTCGGTCAGCTCGGCTCCGCGACGAGCCCACCGGATCTCCTCCTCGCTCTTGACCAGCCGCATCACGGAGAGCTGCGGCTGCACGTCGACGAGCACGGCGTGAGGGCAGCGCCGCTGCAGCGCGACCCACCGGGCGTGCGAGACCGGGCCGGCCACTCCGATTCGCGAAGATGCAAGCGATCGACGGGCCAGCTCGGCCGCGATCGTCTCGATCAGGTCGTCGCCGCCCCAACGAACGTCCTCCACGATCGAGACCGCCCGTGCCGTGGCCTGGTGGTTGACGTAGTTCACCCACAGGACAGCGTCTCCCTTCGCCGGGAACAGGACAGCTCCCTCGAAGGCGATCATGTGGTTGGTCACGTACTGGATCTCGTGGTGTGAGGCGCGAGTGCCGAACAGGATGATCGCGTCCACGGACGCGTCCTCCATCAAGCGCCGCACGGCGGCGTGACGGCGCGCGAACTCCTGGTCCGAAAAGCGAGGGAAAAGGCCCGCGTCAGCCACGCAGGCGTTCGGCGAGCCAGTCCGCCATCAGCGGCCGGTACTTGTAGGCGATGTTGTTGCAGACGTGGTTGCCTTCGGGGAACATCACCAGGGTCGCATGTGGCGCCTCGGCCGCGACCCGCTCCGCCTGGGCTGGCGGAAAGAGGCGGTCCCTGGCGCCGTGGATGACCAGCAGTGGCTGCTGGACGCGGGCCATGACTCCCTCGAGGTTCAAAGCGTCGGCCCTGCGCCTGGCCTCGGCCTCGTCCGCCGACTTCGTGTAGAAGACGTAGCCGCCTCGAGTCAGGGGATTCAACGCGTCCCAGCACTCGCCCAGGCTGTAAGGCCCGGCGAGCGAGACGATGGCCCGAATCCTGGCCTCGTACGCCGCGGCACGCGAGCAGTAGATCGCTCCCATGCTGATCCCCATCAGGCCGACACGGTCGAGGTCGACCCCCAGGCTGCCGCCCGCGAGCTCGTCCAGCAGGGGCGTGATGACCGATTCCCAGTTCGGCCTGATCGCGAAGTGCACCGAGTTCTCCGACTGCCCCGGTCCGTCGATGGTCAGCGTGGCGAGCCCGCGGCGCAGGAAGTCGTTCTCGATGGCGAAAAGCTCCTCCTTCGAGGAGTCGAGGCCGGGCACGACGATGAGCAGGGGTGCCGGAGGACCGCCGGGGCGTCGAAGGTTGCCGGGGATGGCGTGGCCCTCGAAAGGGACCTCGATCCTTTCGGCCGGCGGGTCGAGCCTGGGCAGGGCGCGCCGGTAGACCAGGACGGATCGGTCCCGCAGCTCGGCGTGAAGCGCCGCGTCCTCGAACCACAGGAACTTGCCGAGGTGGTAGCACCAGGCTGCGCGCTGGTAAGCCTCGGCGGCGGACACAAGCCTGCCCGCGGCGAGCGCCTCATCGCCGAGCGTCTCGTGCCGCCGACCGACCGACCGCCAGTTCGGCGCCCAGTCCGCCCATTCGGTGGTCGTCGCAACCGTTTCGTCGAAGTCGTTGACGTCGATCCCGTTGGCCACGAAACGTGGCCGCCAGTGCTGCGCGGCGACCTTGACGCGGTCGGCCGCCGGCGGCGAGCTCACGCCGGCGTCACGTCCCGCCGCGATATCGCCTCCTCGAGCGACGAGCCGAGGTCCTGCAGCAGGACCTGCGCGCAGTTGCGTCCCGGGAGTCCAGACACAGACCCGCCGGGGTGGGTGCAGGCGCCGTTCTGGTACAGGCCTTCGACGGGCGTGCGGTACCCGGACCATCCTTCCACCGGCCGGTACCAGCCGCTCTGCTCCGGGCTGTTCGCGCCTCCATGGCACGAGCCACGCCAGTTGGCGGGGTTGCGCCGTTCCAGGTCGAGCGGGCTGTCGACGTGCTCCGCCATCACGATGTCGCGCTTGAGGTTCGGCGAATAGGCCGCGAGGCGCTCGAACAGCGCGTGGGAGACGTCCGTCTTGATCGCGTCCCAGCGCTCGGGACCCTCGCTTAGCTCGTACGGCAGGAAGCTCACGACCTTGAACGTGTGCTTGCCCTCGGGCGCGCGTGACGGGTCGGCCACCGTGGGCGTGAGGACCAAGTAGACGGGGTCGCCGAGGTCGACGCGTCCTGCGCGAAACGCGGCCAGCATCGCGTCATAGGAGCCGAGGGATTCCATCGCACCCATCGTCACCGCGGGGCGGGGCACGTCCGAGGTGTTGAAGCGCGGCACCTCGCTCAGCGCGTAATGGGTGACGAACATCGTGAGGTTCGGCTTCCAGCGTGCCACGCCCGCGCGGTAATCGCCCCGCAGATGCTCTTCACCGAGGATGTGGCCGAGGTGCTTGATGTGGATCGTGGAGACGACCGCGCGCCCAGCCTCATACGTCATGCCGTCGGCAGTGTGAACGCTCGTGGCCCGGCCGCCCTCCACGCCGATTCGGACGACAGGCTTGGACGTCTGGACGGAGCCGCCATTCTCCTCGACGATGCGGGCGAGCGCCTCCGGCAGCTTGATCGACCCGCCCTCGGGCAGGATCCAGCTGAAGCGCTGGCGGCCGGCGACGAGGCTGTAGGCGAGGATTCCGGTCTCAGGCTCGTCAAGAGGGTGCAGGGTCATGAAGGCGATCCAGGCAAAGAAGGCGCGGACGTGGTCCTCGCGGAACCGTTCCTTGATCAGATCGATCGCCCTCGCGTTGCGGATGTCGACGAGGCGCTGGCCCATCGCGCCGGCTCGCATGAGCGCCTCGGTGTGCTGCGGCGGGTGCGGCGGGCTGGACCGCTCAGCGCTGATCACCGGCGCCATGAGCTCCCACTCGTTCAGCAGCTCGCGGTAGGCGGCGGCGTCCTGCTCGGAGTAGCGGGCGATCTCCGCGCACGTGCGCTCCACGTCCCGCCACATGGTGATCGACGCGCCGTCGCGAAACGGCATCGTGAACACCGGGTCGGGGTACAGGTACTTCAAGCCGTAGCGGTCGAGGCGGAGCTCGTTGTTTCGCATCAAGGGGTTGCTCTGGATCAGGTTGTGCGCGGTCGCGCACGGGTCGTGGACGAAACCGGGCAGCGTGAGCTCCTCGCACGTCGTGTCGCCGCCGATGCGGGGCGCGCCCTCGAGCACGAGGACGCGGAACCCGGCACGCGCCGCGTAAGCGGCCGTGACAAGGTTGTTGTGGCCGGCGCCGGCGAAGACGATGTCGTAAGGCTGCGTCACGCTCACGCCGTCGCACCGAGGTAAAGGCGGCCGATCTCGGGGTTGTTCAGCACCTCGGGGCCGGGACCCTGGAGCCGGATCCGCCCGCTCTCCATGACGATGCCGTGCGTCGCGATGCCAAGGCCCGTGCGCGCGTTCTGCTCGACCAGCAGCATCGTGCGTCCCGCCTCGTTCATGGACCGGATCGTGCTGAAGACGAGCGAGCGCATCTTGGGGTCGAGCCCCATCGACGGCTCGTCGAGGACCAGCAGAGAGGGGTCGAGCATCATCGCGCGGGCGAACTCGACGATCTTCTGCTGCCCGCCGGACAGCGAGGCCGCCGGCTCGCGCTTGCGCTCGGCGACAAGGGGGAACGTCTCGCTGACCTCGCGCAGCCGGCGCTCGACCAGGCCACGGTCGCGCAGGCTGTAGGCGCCGAGGCGCACGTTCTCCCAGACCGTCATCGTCGGGAAGAGGCTGCGCTCCTGGGGCACCTGGACGATGCCCTGGCGAAGGATCGCGCGGGGGCTGTGGCCGGCGATCGACTGGCCGCGGAACTGCACCGTACCGGCGCTGGGCTTGAGCAGGCCGCTGACGACCCGCAGCACCGTCGATTTGCCGGCGCCGTTCGGACCCACGATGCAGGTCAGGCTGCCCTCTTCTACGACCAGGTCGACGCCCTGCAGGATGTCGCCTCCGCCGTAGCCGGCCCGGACGCCCGACATTTCGAGCAGCGCGTTCATCAGGCGCCCAGGTACGCGTCGAGCACGGCAGGGTCCTGCCGGACGGCTTCCGGCGCGCCGCTCGCGATGGTGCGTCCTCGATGCAGGACGACGACGTTGGTGCACAGGTTCATGACGAATCCCATGTTGTGCTCGACGATCAGGAACGTGATGCCGCGGTCGTTGAGCTTCCGTATGTGGTCGGCGATTCGTTCCAGCAGCGCGGGGTTGACGCCGCCGGCCGGCTCGTCGAGGAGCACGAGGCCGGGCTCGGCCATCATCACGGCGCCGAGCTCGAGCAGCTTGCGCTGACCGTACGAAAGCGCGCCGCCGAGCTTGTTCGCCACGTGCGCGATCTCGAGGAACTCCAGCATCTCCATCGCGCGCGCTCTTTCGCTGCCCCAGCTCGCGCCGGACAGGAGCGCGCGAAGGCCGCGCCGGCGGACGGGGACGAGCATGTTCTCGAGCGCCGTCAGGCGCGGGAAGATGCGTGCCAGCTGGAAGGTCCGGCCGATTCCCAGCTCGTAGATGCGGTCCGGGCCGAGGCGGTCGATGCGGCGGGACCGAAACGTGACCGTGCCCGTGTCCTTCGGGATGAAGCCGGTGACGAGGTTGAAGAGCGTGGTCTTGCCGGACCCGTTCGGCCCGATGAGCCCTGTGATGCTGCGGTCCTCGACGGCGAGCGAGCATTCGTCGACGGCGACCACGCCGCCGAACTTCTTGGAGACCCCCTCGACCTGGAGCAGGCTCATCGGGGGACGGTCCGGGCGGCCGCGGTGGCGGGTGGCCCCGCGCTGGTGCGCCTGCGGGAGATCAGCTCCGAAACCGACGGTAGGATGCCGCGCGGCATCAGCAGGATCACGACGAGGAACACGGCGGCGTACAGCACGAGGTAAAGCCGGCTGGCGCCGTAGTTGTAGGCGAGCCAGAGCTGCGCAGGTTCGAGGATCAAGGCGCCGAGCACCGGCCCGCTGATCGTGCCCAGCCCGCCGAGGAACACCATGAGCACCATCGAGATGCCGATGAGCGGGTCGACGACGAACTGCGGGTAGATGTAGGTGACGTAGTAGCCGTAGACGCCGCCGATCATGCCGACCAGGCAGGCGCTGATGACAAAAGCAGTCAGCTTGAACGCGCGGGTCGGCACGCCGACAGCCAGCGCCTTGTCCTCGTCGTCGCGGATGGCGAGGAGGCCGAGCCCGAACTTGGAGTGGCGGATGACCCACGAGACGAGAAGCCCGATCGACGCTAGGGCCAGCATCGCGTAGTAGAAGGGCGTGTTGAAGAAGTCGCCGCCCCAGGTCGGGACGGGAAAGCTCAGGCCGCCCCCTCCACCCGTCAGGCCGACGAGGTTTTCGGCGAGCAGCTGCAGCATGAACATGAAGGCGATAGTCACGATCACGAAGGTCGCCGCGCGGGTGCGCAGCGCAAACCAGCCGATGCCGAGGGCCAGAACGGCGGTGAGCAGGCCGGCGATCGGCACGAAGAGGAACGGGCCGTAGCCGGCTTTGACTCCGAGGTGGGCGAGCATCAGGCCGAGGGCGTAGGAGCCGAAGCCGAAAAACCCGGCGTGGCCGAGCGAGACGTACCCGGTGTAGCCGCCCATGATGTTCCAGGCGGTCGCAAGGCCGACGTACATCATCGTGAAGACCGCGATGTTGGTGGTCGCGGGGTCCGGCGCGATGATCGGCACGAGCAGCGCCAGGACGAACAGCCCCGCGAGGCCGAGCCATCGCGCGAGCTTCATCTGTTGCGGCGTCATCAGATGCGGTCCCGCACCCGCACGCCGTACAGGCCTTGCGGCCGGACGAGCAGCACGACGACCAGGATCACGAAGAACACGAAGCTCGCCCACACCGGCGAGATCACGACCGAGGTGATGTCCTCGGAGACGAGCATCACCAGGGCGGCGATGATCGCGCCGCGCAGGCTGCCCAGGCCGCCCAGCACGATGATCGTGAGCAGGCGCGAGATCAGGTCGTAGTGGCTGCCGGGATTGAACGCGTTGGTGATCCCGAACACGACTCCACCGGCAGCGGCCGTCGCCATCCCGATCCCGAACGCGACCGCCGACACGCGGTCGACGTCGACCCCGATGAGCTGCGCCGCCGTCCGGTTGAGCATCGTGGCCCGGATCGAAGCGCCGAACGTGGTGCGGTAGAGGATGAAAAACAGCGCACCCAGGATGAGAAGGCAGAGCAAAAAGCCAATCAGATAGACGTAGGTGACACGGAAGCCGCCGACCGGGAAGCTGGCGGTGTCGTACCACGCGTGAAGCTGGACGTAGTTGGTCGTGAAGAAGTACCCCAGCACGCCTTCGATGCCGAGCGCGAGCGCATACGTGACCAGCACGGACAGGGCGTCGCGGTCGCTCTTCAGCGGACGGATGAAGACCATCTCGAGCACGACGCCGAGGCCGAACATCGCGGGCATCGTGAGGAGAAGCGTTACGAACGGATCGATGTGCAGAGAGCGCCACACGGCGAAGCTGAGATAGGCGCCGAGCACGACGAGGGCGCCGTGCCCGACGTTGATGATCCGCATCACGCCGAAGATCAGCGTGAGGCCGGACGCCATCAGGGCGTAGACGCCACCCGTGAGGACGCCGAGGACTGCAGCTTCGAGGACCAGGGTCATCGTGATTGCTGAGCGAGGACGGTGCCGTTCACCGTCCTCGCGTCACCTTACTGCCAGTTCTTCTTCGGGTACTCGGGCTGGGCCGAAGCGACGCTCGACGGGTACACGAAGATCGCGTTGCCGTTCTGCCACTGCTCGATGTACACGCCGACACCGCCTTGCGGCTTGCCGGTCGAGTCGAATGACATCGGTCCCTGGACCGTCTGGAAGGTCATCGAGTGCATCGTCGAGATGAGCTTCTGGTTGTCGATGCTGCCCGCCTTGTCGGCGGCCTGCTGAACGACCTGGCCGACGCTGTAGGCCTCGGCCGCGTCGGCGCTGATGTCGGAGGCCGCGCCGCCGTACTTGGCGATGAACTCCTTGACGAACTTGTCATTGCCGTACGCCGTCGCAGCGGGCGTCCAGCCGGCGGGGACCATGATCCCTTCCGTGTTGGCGCCCAGCGGGCCGGAAAACTGCGAACCCTGGTCCGGTCCCGTCGTCTCGATGAGCGACTTCGGGTTGTAGTGCTGCTGCTGGAAAGTCTTGGCGAATGCGAGCGCGTCCGGCAGCTGCGTGCCGAGGATCACGGCGTCGGCCCCGCTGTTGGCGACCTGGAGCGCGATCGGCGTGAAGTCGGTCGTCTCCGCGGGGTACACGTGGTAGTAGGCGGTCTTGACGCCCGCGGCCTCGAGCAGGCTCTTGGCCTTGTCGACCTGCGGCTGGGTGAACGGGTCGTCCTGCGTGGCGTAGGCGGCCGACTGCGGCCGCGACGCGGCGGGCAGCGAGAGCAGCCACTTCGTGTAGCTGACGAGGTTGTCCTCGACGGCGGCGGGCTGGACGAAGAAGATGTTGGTCAGGCCACGGTCGAAAACGTGGGGGCCGCCGCCTGCGGGCTCCGGGAACGCGTAGTTGTAGCGGGCCACGACCGTCGAGGCCGGGATGGTGAGGAGGCTCGAGAACGGACCGAACACGAGCGCCACCTTGTCCTGGGTGATCAGCGACTGGTAGTTGGTGACGACCTGCTGAGTGCTGCTCGCGTCGTCGACGTACTTCATCGTGACCTTGTGGCCCTGCAGCCCGCCCTTGGCGTTGACGTCCTGGGCCCAGAGGTCGTAGCCCTGGACGAGGGCCTTGCCGTCACCGGAGAAGTCGCCCGACAGCGACACGGATACGCCGATGGTGATCGGGGCGGCGGGGGAAGGGGTCGAGGTGCCCCCGCTGCCGCCGCACGCAGCCGCCGTCAAACCCACGGCCGCCACCATGGCGGTCATCAAGCCTCTTCGCATGTCGTTCCTCCCCAATTCGCTCCGCCGACACCGTAAAAGCCGGTTGTCGTGAACAAACGATTGCCCTATGGTATTCAGCCATGGCCGCGAAGTCAACGGGCGTGCCGGGTCGATGCCCACCACGCTGAAAGAGCTGGCCGAGCGGGCCAGGGTCCACCCGTCCACCATCTCGCGGGTCGCCAACCAGGACCCCAGCCTGCGCATCGCCGCCGAAACCCGCTCCCGGATCGAGGCCCTGCTGCGCGAGACCGAGTACAGGCCGAACGGCGTGGCCCGCGGGTTGAAGTTGCGCCAGACGCTGGTCCTCGCCGTAGTGATCCCGGACATCACCAACCCTTTCTTCGGCGCGATGTTCCGCGGGATCGAGGACGGCGCGGCACCGCGTGGCTACCAGGTCCTCCTGTGCAACACCGACGGCAGTCCCGACCGGCAGCGCTCGCACATGCACAACCTGATCGCGCGCCGGGTGGACGGCGTGATCCTCGCGAGCACGTTCCTCAAGGACCCGGCGGTGCGCTGGCTGCGCCATCAGCACGTGCCTTACGTGCTCGTCAACCGGTTCAGCGACGAGGGCCAGGATCCATTCGTGGGCTCGGACGACGTGGCGGGCGCAGTGCTCGCCACGCGGCACCTCATCGAGCTCGGCCACACCCGGATCGCGCACCTGGCGGGGTCGTCCACGGTGAGCACCGGCGTGCTGCGCAGGCGGGGCTTCCAGGCCGCGCTGGCGGAGGCGGGGCTGCGCTCGGATCCGGAGCTGCAGGTCGAGTCCGGCTTCATCGAAGAAGGCGGGATGCGGGCGATGGATCGCCTGCTCGACCTGGCGGAGCCACCGACCGCGGTGTTCGCCGTGACCGACATGGTGGCCGTCGGCGCGCTCACGGCCGCAGCCAGGCGCGGGCTGGACGTGCCGGGGGACCTGGCGGTAGTCGGATACAACGACATCCCGCTCGCGGCCCGCTTGCAGCCGGCCCTGACCACGGTCCACGTCCCGATCCAGGAGTTCGGAAGCGCGGCGGCCCGGCTGCTCCTCGAGCAGATCGAGTTCGGGCGCGTGGTGCCTCGTCGTGTCGTCTATTCGCCACAGGTCGTGGTCCGCGGCTCGTCGCTCCGAGGGGCTGAGGCGGCGGTTGCCGGCGGCTTCGCCGCCAATGGCCCGGGCGAGTAGGCTATGCCCCCAGACAAACGTTTGCTTGATCGGCGGCCGGGTTGGTTCTTTGGGGTAGCGAAGACTTGAGCACGACTGCGATGAAGCTGGGCTGGATCGGGACCGGAAGGATGGGCTTTGCCCTGGCGAACCGCCTGCTCGACCGGGGCTGCGAGCTGGCCGTGTACAACCGGACGGCGGCCAAGGCACAGCCGCTCGCCGGCCGCGGCGCGATGCTGGTGACGGCCCCGGCCGAGCTCGCGGGCCGCGACGTCGTCTTCGTCTCGGTCGCGGACTCGCCCGACTTCGCGGAGGTCATGGCCGGTCCGCAGGGCCTGCTTTCAGCCCGAGGCCGGACGCCGAAGGTCGTCGTCGACACGTCGACGGTGTCCATCGACGTTTCGCAGCAGGTCCGCGAGCAGGCGGAGGGCATGGGGACCTCGCTGCTCGCCGCCCCCGTCAGCGGGAACGCCAAGGTGGCGAAGGCCGGCAGGCTGACGATGGCCGTCTCGGGTCCAAAGGAGGCTTTCGACCTCGCGCTGCCGTACTTGACCATGCTCGGCGCGGGCGTTACCTACGTCGGCGAGGGCGAGTCGGCCCGCCTTGTCAAGATCTGCCACAACCTCGTCCTTGGGGTGGTCACTCAGATCCTGGCCGAGACGGCGGTGCTCGCGGAGAAAGGCGGCATCGAGCGCGCCGCCTACCTCGAGTTCTTGAACGCGAGTGTCATGGGCTCGACGTTCAGCCGCTACAAGTCGCCCGCTCTGGTCAGCCTGGATTTCACCCCGACATTCACCGGCCACCTCCTGCGCAAGGACTTCGAGCTGGGGCTTGACGCGGCACGTAAGCTCGACGTGCCGATGCCTGTGTCCGCGGTGGTGCATGAGATCGTGATGAACCTCGTCGGCAGCGGCCTTGGCGACCGCGATTTCGCGAGCCTCCTCGAGCTGGAGGCTCGGGGCGCGAACCTCAAGCTCGAGCCCGACACGCGCCATGTGCCGGACGGTCTTTCGAGCTAGAGAATGGCCGAGCTTCAGCCGGACTGGCTCGACGTTTACTCGCGGATGATGCGCATCCGCCTCTTCGAAGAGCAGGTCAACAACCTGTACACGAGCGCGAAGATGCCCGGCCTGGCGCACCTCTACATCGGCGAGGAGGCGGTTGCCGTCGGCGTTTGCGCGGCCCTGCGCGACGACGACTACATCACGAGCACGCACCGCGGCCATGGCCACTGCCTCGCGAAGGGCGCGAGCGTGGACAGGATGTTCGCCGAGCTGCTCGGCAAGGAGGCCGGCTACTGCCGGGGCAAGGGCGGATCGATGCACATCGCGGAGCAGGAGAAGGGAAACCTCGGCGCCAACGCCATCGTCGGCGGCAGCGCCGGCATCGCGACCGGGGCGGCCCTCTCGGCCAAGAAGCGCGGCACGGACCAGGTCGCGGTCTGCTTTTTCGGCGAGGGCGCGCTGGGCCAGGGCCTCCTGTACGAGGTGATGAACATGGCGGCGCTGTGGAAGCTGCCCGTGATCTACGTCTGCGAGAACAACCTCTACAACGAGTACACCCACTACCTGGAGACGACCGCCGGCGACCTCTCGCAGCGCGCGGAGGCGTTCGGCATCCCCTGCCACGAGGGCGACGGGCAGGACGTGCGCGGCGTGTACGACGCGGCGCGCTCCGCGGTCGCGCGGGCGCGGGCCGGCGAGGGGCCGTCCTTCCTCCTGTTCCGGACCTACCGGCAGCGCGGCCACCATGTGGGCGACATCGACCGGGCCTACTACCGGCCCAAGGACGAGGAGCGAACCTGGGGCGAGCAGCGCGACCCGCTGAAGATCCTCGCCGAGTCCCTCGTCGCCGCCGGTGAGGCCGACGCCTCCGCGTTCGACCGCATCGAGGAGGAGGTCCGAACCGAGGTCCAGGAGGGTGTGAGCTTCGCCCTCGAGGCGCCTTACCCGGACGCGGACGAGGTCTCGATGCATGTCTATGCGTGAGCAGGCCGTCGCCGAGCGCCAGCTGACCATGGGTGAGGCGATCCGCGAAGCGATCGCCGAAGAGATGCGCCGCGACGATCGCGTCTTCCTGATGGGCGAGGACGTGGCCGAGGCGGGCACTCCGTTCAAGGTGCTCAGCGGCCTCGTCAAGGAGTTCGGCCCTGAGCGCGTGATGGACACTCCGATCTCGGAAGCGGGATTCGTCGGCCTGGGCGTGGGAGCCGCCATGACAGGCATGCGCCCGATCGTCGACGTCATGTTCGGCGACTTTCTCTTCCTCGCCCTCGACCAGATCGCGAACCAGGCCGCCAAGGTGCACTACATGTCGGGAGGCAAGCTGAGCGTGCCGCTGACGATCCGGACGACGCTCGGCGCGTCGCGTCGCTCCGCCGCTCAGCACAGCCAGAGCCTGCACGCGATCGTCAGCCACATCCCGGGTCTCAAGGTCGCCCTGCCGTCGACGCCCTACGACGCGAAGGGTTTGATGAAGGCGGCGATCCGCGACGAGAACCCGGTGATCGTCTTCGAGGACAAGATGATGTACACGGTCAAGGGCGCCGTGCCGGAAGACGACTACACCATCCCGTTCGGAGAGGCCGACGTGAAGCGCGAGGGCACCGATGTCACGCTGGTCGCCACGAGCAGCATGGTCTACGTGGCGCTCGCGGCAGCGGACAGGCTGGCCCAGCTCGGCATCTCGGCCGAGGTGATCGACCCCCGCACGACTTCTCCGCTCGACCGGCGCACCCTGATCGACTCAGCGATCAAGACCGGACGCGCCGTCGTGATCGACGAGGGATACCAGAGCTATGGCGTCACGGCCGAGATCGCGTCGGTCATCGCGGACGGCGCCTTCTACTACCTCGACGCGCCGGTCAAGCGGGTCGGGGCCATGGACGTCCCGATACCGTTCTCGCCCGCCCTCGAAGACCTGACCGTGCCGACGCCCGAGCGCGTCGCCGAGGTGGCGGCGGAGCTGTGTGGAAAGAGGAGCAGCTGATGGGACTGAAGACTTTCGGCAGGATGGGCGTCGACTGGGAGGAGAGGGTCAACTTCGACCGGCTCCGCGAAGAAAGGCTTGCGCGCGCGAAGGCCGAGCTGGCTCGCTCGCAGCTCGGCGCCGTGCTGTGCTTCGACATGAACAACATCCGCTACCTGACCGCGACCCAGATCGGGACGTGGGCGTTCGACAAGCTGATCCGCTTCGCGCTGCTCGCGCGCGACGACGAACCGATCCTATGGGACTTCGGGTCGGCGGCGGTGCATCACCAGCTGTACTGCCCCTGGCTCGGCGAGCGTTCGCGCGCGGGGCTCTCCACGTTCCGCGGCTCGATCGCTCCCGAGGCGGGGAGGGCGGAGGACGTCGCGCACAAGATCAAGGTCGAGCTCGAGCAGCGTGGCCTACTCGGCGAACCCGTCGGCGTCGACATCGTCGAACCGCCCGTGCTGTTCGCGCTGCAGGAGGCCGGGATCAAAGTCGTCGACGGCCAGCAGGTGATGCAGCGTGCCCGGATGATCAAGACGCAGGACGAGATCACCCTTCTGAACCAGGCGTGCTCGATGGTCGACGCCGCCTACGACGAGCTGGCGGGCGCGATGAAGCCCGGCTTCCGAGAGAACGACTGCGTAGCGCTGGTCGCGAACAGCCTCTACACCCAGGGTTCGGAGTTCGTCGAGGGCGTCAACGCCATATCGGGCGAGCGGTGCAGCCCGCACCCGCACAACTTCTCCGATCGCGCGCTGCGGCCCGGAGACCCGGCGTACTTCGACGTCCTGCACTCCTTCAACGGCTACCGCACGTGCTACTACCGCACGTTCGCGGTCGGCAGCGCCTCGCAGGCGATGGTCGACGCGTACAAGCGATGCCGCGACTACCTCGACCAGGCGATCGCCCTGGTGAAGCCAGGGGTCACGACCGACGTGGTGACGAAGGTGTTTCCGAAGGCCGAGGAGTTCGGTTTCGCCAACGAGGAGGCGGCGTTTGCGCTGCAGCTCGGCCACGGCGTGGGGCTCGCGATCTGGGAGAAGCCGGTGTTCTCGCGGCTGGTCTCACTCGAGCACCCGGAGGTGATCGAGGAGAACATGGTTTTCGCCCTCGAAACTTTCTGGCCCGCCCGAGACGGATGGTCCGCGGCACGGATCGAGGAGCAGCTCGTCGTGACGAAAGACGGCGCCGAGGTCATCACGCGCTTCCCAGCCGAGGAGCTGCTCGTCGTGGGCAGGCGGTACTACACCGCCGGCGGTGAGCTGCCGACCACGCGAGAGGCCCAGTCCAACCTCAACAACCATGTGAACGGCGAAGGCAGCAGCCGGGTCGCGCGGGCCGCGCGGCGCGAGGGCGCGAGGGCAAAAGCCAATCGCGACTGAGGTCGTCATGCCGGCCCTCGGCATGGCCCAGGAAACCGGCAAGCTCATCCGCTGGCTGAAGAGCGAAGGCTCCACGGTCACGCAAGGAGAGCCGCTCATGGAGGTCGAGACGGACAAGGCCACCGTCGAGATCGAGGCTCCCGCGAGCGGAACGCTTGCGGCGGTGACGGCCTCCGAGGGCGAGGACATCGCGGTCGGCCAGGCGATCGCGGTCATCCTGGCGCCGGGCGAGAAGGAAGCACCTCGCCCGGCCACAGCACCCCCTCTCCCTGCAAGGGAGAAGGCCGGAGCACCCCCTCTCCCTGCAAGGGAGAAGGCCGGAGCACCCCCTCTCCCCGCAAACGAGAAGGCCGGAGCACCCCCTCTCCCCGCAAGGGAGAGGGCAGGGGAGAGGGCCGCCGCACCCCCTCTCCCTGCAAAGGAGACGGCCGGAGCACCCCCTCTCCCTGCAAGGGAGAGGGCCGGAGCACCCCCTCTCCCTGCAAGGGAGAGGGCAGGGGAGAGGGTTGGGAGCCCCGGTCCCCGGCCCGCCGCCTCGCCCAAGGCCCGCCGCCTTGCCGCCGAGCGCGGCCTTGACATCACACGCCTGCAAGGCTCCGGGCCCGGCGGCGCCGTCCTCGAGGACGACCTCCTACAGGCGGGTGGCCCCCAGGCCGAGCCGGCGCTGTGGCGCGCCATGGCCGAGAACGTGTCCCGCAGCTGGCGCGAAGCGCCGCACTTCTTCGTCATCCGCGAGGTCGACGCCACGGCCATGGTCGAGCGCCGGCGCCGCGAGTCGCGCGACGTCACGATCTCGGATCTCCTGGTCAGGTCCGTGGCCGAGGCCCTGAGCCGTCACCCACGAATGAACGCGTCGAGGCCAGAGGTGAACGTCGGCCTCGCCGTCGCCCTCCCCGACGGGCTCATCGTCCCGGTGATTCACCGCGCCGACCGCCTGGACGCGGGGGAGATCGCCGCACGCCGCAAGGAGCTGCTCGAACGCGTCCGTTCCGGAAAGGTCAGGCCGTCCGACGTCACGGGCGGCACCTTCACCATCAGCAACCTCGGCATGTACGGGGTGGACGTGTTCACCGCGATCCTGACCGAGGGACAGGCCGGCATCCTCGCCGTCGGACGCATCGCCGACCGGGTCGTCGCGAGGGACGGCGCGCCTGTGGTGCGTCCCATGATGACGATGAGCCTGAGCGTGGACCACCGGCAGGCGGACGGCGTGCGCGCCGCCGAGTTCATGCAGACCCTGGTCGAGCTGCTCGAGTCTCCGGCTTAGCTTTCGCTCAGGCAGTGGCCTCGATCAGGGAGTACACCTCGCCCGGCACGACACGCCGGAACGAGAACCCGGCACCGGCGAGCAGAGCCTCGTATTCGTCGAGGGTCCGTTCTTTGCCGCCGAGCTCGACCATCATCTGAAGGTCGAGCATCGCCAGGGTCACGTCCTTCTGGCTGCTGCCCGGACGTGATGGCAGCGGGCGCTCGACCAGCACGATGCGGCCGCCCGCGGCGATCGACCGCCGGCAGGACTGGAGGATGGCGGCTGATCGGTCGTCGTCCCAGTCGTGGAGGATGTGCTTCAGGAGGTACACGTCGCCCGCCGGGACGGATTTGAAGAAGTCGGCCTCGACGAGGCGGTAGCGTCCGGCAAGGCCCTTGTCGTCAAGGTAGGCCGCGGCGCCGGAGAGGCCCGCGGGCAGGTCGGCGATAACGCCCTGCAAGTGCGGGTGGGCGAGCAGGACTCCGGCGGTGAGCGCGCCATTGCCTCCGCCGACGTCGACCACGACGCGAGCGCCGGTGAAGTCGATGCTTGCCGCGACCATCGCGGTCGTCCGCTCGGACTGCGCGACCATCACCTGGTTGAAGGCGATCGCGCTGGCGGGGTCGCGGTCCAATGACTGCCAGCGAGTTTCGCCGTACGCGAGCGAGTGACCGGTCCGGCCGGTGCGCAGGACGTCTTCGAAATGGGCCCACGACGGATACGAATCGGGCATGAGCATCAGTGCCTGCGCACGCACGATCGAACGCCTGTCCTCCACGAACTGCTCGCCGACGGCGGTGTTGGCAATCCGGCCGTCGTCGGACTCCACGATGAGCCCGAAAGCGATCAGCGCGCGGAGGAGCCGGCGCAGCCGATCCTCCTCGACACCCGCCGCCTGTGCGAGCAGAGGTGCCGTCGTCGCGCCGCCGTCGACGTGCTCGAAGACCCGCAGCCCCACGGCCGCCCGGACGACCTGCGCTGCGCGAAACCCGTTGACCAGGAGATAGGCACGGTCGGCCGGGGTGAGCTGTGGCTCGGTCACGGGTCCGGATTCTCGCTCACGCTGGGGCCGTTGTGGCGATCGACCGTCGCGTGAAGACGCTTGCCACGAGCAGCACCACGGAAACGACGGCGAGCACTGCTGCGATCGAGTGCAACCCTGCCGTGCTCGAGCCCTCGCGGAACACCGCGCCGAGCACGGCCGAAGCGAGCGTGGCGCCAATGTATCGGAACGTCTGGAACTGGCCACCCGCCCACGAGATGCGCTCCGCCGGCGTCACGGCGTAAAGGAGCGCCTGCAGGCCGAGCGTGTTGAATCCGCTCGGCACGTCCAGCACGAGCGTGATTCCAAGGAGGACGACAAGCGGCGTGTGCGGCCCGATCG